>MDTB01137258.1_pt1 | contig 26985 bp, 28 predicted proteins | sample 811161 | NCBI WGS metagenome assembly MDTB01 (sample SAMN05326650, study PRJNA326480) | marine metagenome | isolation source: seawater | place: Mediterranean Sea | collected 2009 | reverse complement strand
AGCGTCTTCGGACTCTCGAATAATTTTTACAAATTGCTTAAACTCTTTAGTATTAAGAGAATTATTATGATCTGGTCCTCTCATATTTTTATCAAGTGTAAAATGCTTCTCGATAACTTTCGCCCCTAAACCGATTGACAAAATGCTTGTAAGAAAACCTAAGGTATGATCAGAATAGCCTACTATAGTATTGTATCTTTTAGATAAAGTTTTAATTGTTAAAAGATTAGCATCTAAATTTGAGCTTGGGTAATTTGTAGTACATTGCAGCAATATTAATTTTTTGTTTATTGTCTTTTTTATTTCCTTAACAGCACAATCAATTTCTTCTAAATTTGCCATTCCCGTTGATAATATCATTGCCTTATTTTTTTTTGCTACGTATTTTAAAAAAAATGGTTCTGCCGCATGAATCGAGGCAAGTTTAAATGCTTTAACGTTTATTTTATCTAAAAAATCCACATCACTTTCATTATAAGGAGTTGAGAGAAATAAGATTTTTTTTTTAAGGCAATAATTATTTAGTTTGAAGTAATCTTCTTTTTTCAACTCAAGTTTTTTAAGCATTTCAAATTGAGATTCTTTTGGGTTTGTATTTTTAAGTTGATATATAGCCTTTGGAGACTTTTTTAAAACTAATTCATTTGCGGTGAAAGTTTGAAATTTAATACAATTAGCTTTAGCCTTTACTGCCTCATCAATTAATAAAAATGCTTTGTTTAATGAGCCGTTATGATTTACACCTGCTTCAGCAATTATAAATACAGGTTTATTCTCACTGATGATTTTTTTTCCAATTTTAATTTTCTTTAACATCTCACCAGCTCGTCCAACCACCATCAACTATTAAATTATGACCAGTAATATAGCTAGAATTATTGGAACTTAAAAAAATAATAGCGTTTAAAACATCAGAAATATTTGCCATTCTTTTTAATGGAACCCTATCATTATATTTTTTTTCAAAACTCTTGCTCTCTCTATTAGATTTAACTCCACCAGGTGAAATACAATTTATATTTATGTTTTTATTTCCCCAATAAGCAGCTAGATATTTTGTCAATGAAATAATCCCACCTTTTGCTACTGAATAAGCAGCATGAGAATATTGTTTTTTTTTATTTTTTGAATTTAGATTTCTAAGTTTAGATAAATTTGATCCTTCATAGATCCTTTGATCATTTCCTACTACACCATAAATAGAGGATAGAAATATTATTTTTCCAGATTTTCTTTTTTCCATATGTTTACCAAATAATTTTGCAGCCAAAAAAGCACCATCTAATTCTGCAGAGATAATTTTTTTCCAACCTTTAAGTGAAGTTGTCGTAAAAGGTGAATAAAAATCATCAGGTTTTGATGTAATTGCATATATTAAAATATCGATTTTTTTTTGAGATTTAATAATATTTTTATAAAATAAGTTCATTGAATTTTCGTTAGTGACGTCTACAGAATAATGGTAAATTTGTGATTTATTTTTACTCTTTTTTCTTTCATGATTTTGTAAGGTTTTTTTAATATCAGCCGATATTACTTGTGCTTTAAGATTAAGCAATTTTTTGCAAAGATTTTTACCTAAAAATCCTTCACCGCCTATTACTAATATTTTTTTACCTTTTAAATTCATTTAATAAATTCAACAAATTTTTTATATTTTTTTTTTTTTAATATCAATTATAAAACTATTCTTAAGTTTAAGTTGTGTTTCAAGCTTATATTTTTTAATATAATTTTTTTTCAAATGTTTGTTTATATTTAGTAATTTTTTATCATTTTTAATTAATTTAATTATATCAGACAATGTGAAAAATTTTTTTTTAATATATAGCTTTTCAAATATTTTTTTTAAAAATTGAAAATCTTCATAATAATCTAAGGTTAATCTTAATGATTTGTGCTTAAGAGTTCTATTAACTTTAAGATCATGAATTTTGAATATTCCCGTATCGGTAAAATATCTTTCCCAATTAGATGTTTTTTTTGTTGCTTTTATCTCGATTATTTTTTTTAATGCACTTACTTTAATTCCGTAGCAAAAAGCGCCGTGAGGCAAATCAAATGCCCTAACTAAGTCAATTTTAGGATTTTTTTTTTGATAATCTAAAATTTTTTTTGCATAACCAACTTCGACTAAAGGACAATCAGCTGTAATTACTAGAAAATGAGTTAATCCATATTTTTTTGATGCAGCATACATTCTTTTAATTACATCATCCGGATCACCAGCGTAGTACTTTATATTTTTAGCTTTGGCTACTTGCACTAGATTTCTATCAGATTTTAAATTCGAGGTACAAAGGATGATTTTTTTTGAAAGTCCATTTTTAATTCGGTCAATCATGTGTTCAATAATTGTTTTGTTTAAAATTTTTTTAAATAATTTATTGGGTAGTCGTTGTGATTTTTGTCTAGCTACTATTAAAAAGCTATATTGCACTTTTTTCATCTACTAAATGTTTGATATTAAATTAATTTTTTATAATATCTGATAAATATTCAAAATCTTTTAAGATTGTTGAGAAATCCTTATACACTTCAAGAGTAAAAGTTTTATTTCTAAGATTATTGTTTTCAAGAACATAAATTATCTCTCTGTCACTTAAAATTGAGTCGTTGGTATCATCTAGTCCTTCATTTCCACTTAAATGAATATAGTCTGTTTCATTGATTAGATAGTTAGCCTGTTGAATGAAGTCTAAATTTAAAGATCTACAGCTTACTTTTAAATGAGCTAGGTCAAGTAATAAATTAAAGTTAAATTTTTTTTTTAACTCCTTATATGACTGTACATCTGTCAGTAATAAAGGATTTGACTTAAACCTATCAAAATTTTTTTTAGCTAAAACATTATTTTCTAAATAAATTTTGATATTTTTGTCTTTATTTTTTAATAATTCGTAAGTTTCAATCATTTTATTTATCGCTTTTTCTTTATCAAAAAATTTTTCAACTTCAGCTAATTTATTCATAACTCCAATCTCTTTAGATTTAGGATCAATCAAAAAACCTGCGTGAATACTAAACTTCTCAGAGTTTACTTTTTTTGAAAGTTCAATAGCTTTCAAACAATGATTTATACTTTTTTCTGAAATTTTTTTATCCAAAGAGGCTATATTCACTACAAAATCCTCTTCAGGAGGAGGAAAATAATTGTGCAGTCTTACATTAAAATCATTTTCATTTAAAAACTTACATAGTTTATCTTTCAAATCTGGAAAATTTTTTGTTCCACCTGATAATTCAACATTATAAAAATTCTTTTCTTTAAAAAAACTCAATACATCAATTATATTTTCATTTTTGATACAAGATGATGAAATATAAATCATATTAATTTTTAAAATATTTTTTTGCTAAATTAAATTCTCCAATATTGTCAATATCAATACTATTTCGTTTGTCCATAATAAATGCTATTGTTTTTTTAAAAATATACTTTCTATATTTTTCTAATAGGGCAAACTTAAATATATATATAGCCCCATTTGGAATATACGAAGCCCTTGAATGCTGCCGATTTTTCAAAATCCCATTTTCAATAAAAATTTCTTTCAAAAAACCTTTTTTATCTAATATCTTATTCCATGAAATTGGAACATCTGACCTAGATACACTTATAAGAGAGTCGTGTTTTTTAGAATTAAATTTATTTAATGCCTTTGTTATATGATTTGAATTTCTAAGAGGTGAAGTGGGTAATAGAACCATAAATGTTCTGATTTTTTTTTTTTCATTTTTTTGAATTTTTTTAATTGTATATATATAGCTATCAATTGCCAAAGAAGAGGAAGTGGCGAGTTTTTTTGGTCTTAAAAAAGGAACCTCAGCTCCAAATTTTTCAGCAATTTTTTTAATTTTTTTTGACTCAGTTACTACTATTATTCTATTTACTTTTTTAACTTTTTTAGCAGCTATTATTGTATGCGCAATAAGTGGTTTACCATGAAAATTTTTTATATTTTTATTTTTGAGGCCCTTGCTTCCTAATCTGGCTGGTATTAAAACTAACAATTTAAAAATCTTTTGTTGTGATTATTTTATCTTTAAATATATTTTTTTTGGCTTTTTTACCGATTAAAAATTTAACATTTTCTGGGCTTAACCCGGTTCCAGGTCTTTTTAATTCAAGCATATCTCTTTTGATAATATGATTTTTCTTAATATCAATTTTAGCGACTATACTTCTTCTAAAGGACTCAATTCGTTTTTTTGACTCTACCCTTTTTATTGATGTCGATCCTAGAGCTTTAAAAACTCTTTTTGAGTCTTTAACAAGATTTTTTAATTCTATTTGATCTAAAGACATATGATGATCCCAACCTTCCATCTTTTTATTAATTGTAAAATGTTTTTCAACTAAACATGCGCCTAAAGCTATAGATCCTAATGCTATACCTATTCCCTTTGAGTGATCAGAGAAACCAATTGGATATGGAAAAAGTTTTTTAAACGTGAGAATATTTCTTAAATTAGTCTTGATGTCATCAGGAGGATATTCGGCTATACAATGTAATATAATCAAATTTTTATTACCTGACTTCTCAAAAGCTCTTACAGATTTATTAATTTCACTTAAATCACTCAGACCAGTTGATAAAATAACTTTTTTTGATGATTTCCCCACAAAATTTACAAATTCATAATTGTTACAATCCATTGATGCAATTTTTATAAAATCAGGCTTCAAATTATCTTTAATTTTCCTCATTTCTTTAAAAGAAAATGGAGTTATGCCAAAGTGGATTTTTAATTTTTTACAATAACTCTGAACTATTTTAAGTTCGTTAATTGAAATTGAATATTTTTTGACTATTTGTTTTAATGTATAATCTTTCCTTTTCCTGTAATCATCAGCAATAAAATAATTATCTTCGTAAACTTTATTCGAGAAAACAGTGTCAACTGAAAATAATTGAAATTTTACAGCATCTGCTCCTGCTTTTTTTGCTTCATAAATTAGTTTTTTGCATAAATTCATATCACCATTATGATTAGCGCCAATCTCTGCAATTATATAAGGTTTACAATTATCTCCTACGTATCTATCTCTTATTTTAATTTTCATTAAGTTTATGTTATTTTTTTTATAAGATTAAACGATTCAGCGTATTTACAATTTGAAAAAGACCCACGTAGTTTAGCAAGTGAAATTATGGAGTCTTTGCTTCTTGGAAAAGGATGATTTTTGAGTTCACTTTTATAAATTCGCATGATTTTAATTTTTTTATTTATGAATTTTGAAATATCAATCCAGTGATTAGGTTTAAAGCTTTTTTTTTCCATTACATCAAAATTTGTCTCTGATAAAGTTTCATATATTAAGATTTCTTTAATATAAGGATAGCGAAATGATTTTGTGAATGGGATCATTGCATTATAAATTTTTTTGTGGTCTTCATGCGCATCATATGGGCAGGGTATATAAAGGATATTTGGCTTAATCTTAATAATACATTTTGCTATCATATCAATTAATAATTTATTTTTTACTGTATCTAATTTGGTTGCCTCTAAATTTAAATTTAAAAAGTTTTTAAATTTATATGCTTGATTAATTTTCTTAAAAATATTTTGATATTTTTTGAAAAGCTTGTGATATTTATTAGGTGATGTAATTAATAGACAATTTATTTGATCACCTTTCGATCGATGTTTTAGTAATGTTCCACCACATCCTAGTGTTTCATCGTCTGGGTGGGGAGAAATAACTAATATTTTTTTCATAGATAATCGTTTTGTTTAATTGAAATCCTTGGATTATAATTAATAATTTTAATTGGTCTATCTATACATTTAATTATAAAAGATTTATTTGAAAATACTTTAATAACTTTTCCATATTCGTAATTTTTAAATTGGTTTCCTGTTTTAATTATTTTAGCTTTCCAAACTTTAACTTCTTTATTCTTAAAAATAAAACTCGCACCAGCATAGGGCTTACCAAGTGCTTCTACTAATTTATTTATATTATCTGCGTTCATTCGCCAATCTATAATGCCATCATTTTTTTCTCTTTTTCTCCAAATATTATGTTTTTTTTTAGGGTTTAATAATAATTGATTCGAATATCTCTTTTTTTTTAAAATATAAATTAAATTATCTAAATTTGTAGCGATTTCTAATTCAATTTTTTTCATGAGTGTTTTTGAGTTATCTTTTTTACTTATTCTGATTTTTTTTTGGAGCAAAATTCTACCATAATCTATTTTTTTAGACATTATGAAGAAGGAAATACCAGTTTCCTTTAATTTTAAAATAAGTGACCAAATAATTGGATGTCTGCCCCTATTGAACGGCAATAAACTTGGATGAAGTCCTATTACTCTATTTTTAAATTTTTCTAAAATCTCTTTACCAATTAATTTAGACCAGCCTATACATAAAATAAAATCAGGATTACATTTTTTTATCCACTTAATATTTGATTTTGAATTAATATTTTTAGCATATATTGATGGAATTTTTTTAGTTTTACAAAATGGTTTTAGATCTAAGTAATCACTATTAATTCTTTTTTTGTTATCTGTAATTACACCCACAATATTTTGTTTTAATTTTATAAGCAGTTTTAAATATTTTAATGAGCTCTTAACTTTTCCTATAAAAAGAATTTTCATTTTTATTTTTTTGCTAATACAAGCATGTGACCAGATAAACAATTTTCATATAAAAATTTTTGAAAATTTTCTGAAATTTTGTTATTATATTGCGAAAATAAAAGTGTTTCCAAGAAAGAGTTTTTTTCAATTAAATTTTTATTTTTACTTAAAAAGTTCTTAACAATCTCAAAATCTAATTTTCCTGGTGTACTCACTTCTAATATTTTAAAACTGCTCAGTTTTAATAACTTTTTTATTGAGTGTGGATTAAAGTAGTTTAAATGCTCATGTTCAATTGTTGATGAATTTTTTTTTAAAATTAAATTATCAAATCCATTTATATTCGGGCAAGAGAGCATAAGTAAACCACCTTTTTTTAAATTTTTATAGACAGATTTTAAGAAATTTTTTGGTGAATATAAGTGTTCGATAACTTCAAATGATGAGATAAAATCAAATTTTCTTTTAAATTCAACTTCTTCAATAGGTTTATCAATTACTTCAAGTTTTTTTCTCTTACACTCCTTTATTAAAGGTTTATTTAATTCAATCACAGTAACATTTTTGAATAATTTACTATCTTTTAAAGCTTTTGCAAAGGTTCCAAAACCTGGGCCAATTTCAAGAGCTAGTCTATGTTTATTTTTTTTATTTAAATTTTTTTTAATTATTTGAATTCTATCAGCTACTATTGTTTTTTTTCTGTATTTTTCAGAGTTTGGAAAAACAGTTTTGGACCATTCTTCATATCCTTTGCTATTAGAGTAGAATTTTTTTAATAGTTCTGTAGATGGTCTAGGATTAACGTACAAAGTTTTACATTTTATGCATCTGCAATACTTCAAACCTGCTTTAATAAATTCTAATTTTTTTGATTTATTTCCACAAGCAGGACAATTAAATTTTACAAAAAATTTTTTATTTTTAAGCAAAAAATTAATATCTTTCTTATAAGCCTTGACCAATTTATTTTTAAATTTTGATGATCTTATCTTAGTTTCTTTTATTGGTTTAAATTTACTTTTCATCCCAAATATTTTCTTTTATCCATTTGCCTTTTGATTTCTTCCAAACATTTTTTTGTCTAAAAGTGTCTGCGATTTTCCAAAACTCTTCCTCTTTCATACTTACATAATCAAGCCAATGGTATAGATCATCGGATACTATATGATCGTATTTTTTAACCATTTTTATCCCCTCTTTTCTTGTCATTTTATCAAGTCTGATATCCCTAGAGGCATGATCTGTAGCCCTTCCATAGCCAAATTTTACATACTTTAATAGGTCATGTACTCCATTTTCGTATCTGTCATCTAAATTTGAAATTCTTCTGTAAGTTCTTTGAAAAGGTTCAGCTGGTATTTTAAATCCATATTTTTTAGCTAATTCGTAATTTTTATTTCCGTCCCAATTTACATAATTTCCTAAGAAAATACCTCTAGTGCCAGTTTTTTTTAAATCTTCGTCACTGGGATACTTTAAATAATTAAGCTGTTCGATTTTAATTTTTTCTGTATCCTCAACAAATTCATCTATCTTAAAATTTCTCAAACAAACTTCATCTCTCATTCTTCTAGTCCATTCAACCTGATCAGATATAAAATTTTTACCATTAAGATCTAAAGCATGCTCTCCCCATAATATTAAAGGGATATTAAATTTTACTGAAACTATAAATGGTAAGGTTCCTATTCCAGTATGAAGATGCCAGTTCGGATCACCTGTTAATTTAAAACCAAGCCTGTTCATTTTGATTGTGGTATCAAGACCAGGAGTAAAAAAATAATGATCACAATCAAATTGTTCACGCATATTTTTTAAATTTTTTAGTCCTATTTCCGGAAAATTATGACTATTGTAAGTAACAAGTAATGGATTGAGCTTTAAAATTTTTTTTACAAAATGTGTTTGAAAATAGCTGTCTTTTCCTCCTGAAACTGGAATTATACAATCGTAATTATTTTTATTCTGATATTGATTAAAAATATTTTTAATTTCAGAAAATTTTTGGTCCCAATTTATTTCTTTTATCTCTGATTTGCTGATACAACCTGAACAAATACCCTCTTCATTAAAAGTAAAATCTACAGCATTTTCAGGATATACACATTTTTTACACCATCTCATAAATTTACCTAACGTTTAAGTTTTTACTTTTACAAAACCTTTTGGCATTTTGATAACTATCTTCTGTAAATTGAAATATATTAGCAGCCGCCATAGCATGTGGTTTAGCCTGATTAAACCCCTCAACAAAGTGTTGAAAGTTTCCAACTCCGCCACAGATTGTTATTGGAATGTTTGATTGTTTTATTATTTTCGACTTAAATTCAATATCATATCCATTGTTTCTTCCATCATTATCAATCGAATTCAGTAATATTTCTCCTACTCCCAATTTTTCTACTTCATGTGCCCAATCTTCAACTTTTGTATTTGTGACCTCTTTTCCATTTTCTATGCATACGATATGATCAGCGTTAATTTTTTTATAGTCTATAGAAATTACAACGCTCTGCCCTCCAAAATTTTTAACACAATCTATTACCATTTGTTTGTTTTTAAAAGCTGCTGTATTTATCGAAATTTTATCAGCTCCATTTTTTAGAATTTTTCTAGCTACTTCAATATTATTTATGCTCCCTCCATAAGTTAAAGGCATGAAGCATTTTTTTGAAAGAATTTTAATAAAGTTTTCAATATCAAGATTTTCGTCTGGTAAAATTTTTTTACCTCCACTAGTTGAAGAGGTAACTTTATAATTCAAATGATTGGTTTTTTGATTTTTATCCGAAATATTCAAATATATTAGCTCGTCTATATTCCATTCATTATATCTAGCAACTTGAGAAACAGGATCTCCAACAATTTGATGGTTTTTAAAGTTTCTTGATTTTACAATAAATCCATCTTTATAAAGAAGCACTGGTATCAGTCTAGTCTTAAGCATGTTCATTATTTTGTTCGCAAAAGTTTTTCAAAAATTGTAAACCGCTGTCTTGACTTTTCTCCGGATGAAATTGAACTCCTAAAATATTATCTTTTTGTACTGCTGAAACAAAATCCTCGCCGTATTTCGTAGATGCGAATTTTAAATTTCCTGTATTTAAGTGATTATTTTTAACAACATAACTATGTAAAAAATAGAAGTTAAGATCTTGAGGATTAATATGATTAAAAAACTCAATATTATTTTTATTTTCAATTGTATTCCATCCCATATGTGGCAATCTAATATTGTCGCTATCTTTAAGTTTTTTACATTCTCCTTCCAGCCATCCAAGACCTTTTGTTTTTTTACCTTCAACTCCTGATGTAAACAAAATTTGAAATCCTACACAAATACCTAAATAAAATTTTTTTTCATCAATTACCGATTGATTTAAAATATCTAATAAATCAAGATCTTTTAAGGCCTGCATACATTTATTAAATGATCCAACTCCTGGTAAAATAATATGAGTACAATTTTTAAAATCAATTTTTGACCTACACTTTTTTTTTTTAAAGCCTAAATACTCAATTGAATTTTCAACTGACTGGGTATTCCCAAATTCGTAATCAATTATACCAATCACTAAATATTTCTACTTAAATAAATTGTTTTTTTATTATCTTTGAAATTTTTTATATTCTTTTTTAAAAAAATTATTATTTTTTTTATATTTGTAAATCTAATGACATTTGAAACTATTTTATTTGGATTGATTTTGTATTTTAGATCAATCTTTAAGTACGATTTATCATGTTTATCATTTACCAACACATCAGTATCATCATAAAACTTTTCATACTTTTTTTGTCCACGGGTAAGCACTTTATTAAGAATTACTGGAAATTTATTTTTGTTAATTTTTTTTATTTTTTTTGAATATATTGGCTGATAACCTTTAATTCTGAGTATTTGATTACATAGAAATTTAATTAAAAAAGATTTCTTTAAGATTTTTTCATTTGGTATCAATATATGACCGTCATTTTTTTTCAGAAGAGCTTTGAAACAGATACTTGTGGACTCTTCATGAGTAATAAAATATCGCTTAACATTTTCTGGTATTCCAAAAATTTTTTTTGAATTAATTCTATCTGTAATTGATTTTAGAATACTTCCGTTAGAAAAGCTTACGTTAGCAAATCTTGCAGATGAAGTATGTACTTTCTTATTATTAAATTTGAAATGCGCTAATTTTTGTTCCATTAAAAATTTAGTAACTCCCAAAATGCTTGATGGATAAACTGTCTTATCTGTCGAAACAGAAAATAGCTGCTTAAGATATCTATTTTTTTTTTTTCCTGAAAAAGGTAGAAAATTTACTGAATTTGTAAGAAACATATATTTGATAGATTCTAATTGTTCTTGGCTTCTGACATGTTTAATAGCAGCGAAATTTAGATAATGGGAAACTTTATTATTCAAAATAAACTTTTGGATATCAATCAGATTTAAATCTGAACATATAAATTTAATTTTGTTTACTTTATTTTTAGCTATAAGAACTAATTCTCTATTTAATTCTGTTAACTCGTTTTCATCTTTATCTAACAAAATTAATTCCTTAAAATTAAATACACTTATTTTTTTTGCAAAAGAGGAACCAATTGATCCTGCAGCTCCTGAAATCAAAATTGTAGAATTGTGAAAATTTTTTTGAAGTTCAAATTTATCAGATTTAGAAAGTTTGAATCTATCAATTTTGCTAATAATTTTTTTTTCTAAATAAAGATACTCAGGATTTATCATTTGATTAAAGTTTTAAATTTTAAGACTATTTTGATTATAATCTTCCCATTGACCAAGGTCATACCAATTATTTTTAGCAATTGGATACACAGATACTTTACGTTTTTTTCTTAAAATTTTTTCTATTAAATGGTTCATATCTAAATATTGATTTTTTTTAATTAAATTAAGTACATTAGGGCTAAATACATAAAAGCCAGTGCTAGCTAAATTGTTATATATTGGTTTTTCTATAAAATTTATTAACTCTCCTTTTGTGTTTATTTTGCACACTCCATAGGGAACCTTAAGAGACTCAAGTGTTCCAACTATTGTAAGGTCATTATTGTTTTTTTTATGAAATTGCATTATTTCGGAATAATTTGCATTTAAAACTACGTCACAATTAGTTACAAAAAATGGTTTTTTTAATTTATTTTTAAAATGGCTTAACGAACCAGACGAACCTAATGGCTTGCTTTCGTAGTGAAATTTAATTTTCACTGGTAATAAGTTATTGCTTAGATAAGCCTCAATCATTTTACCTTTATCACCTAAAGTGATATCAACTTGTTTCGATCCAAATTTAATAAAATTTTTTATAAGTAAATCAATCACTGTTTTATCATTAATTGGTATTAGAGGTTTAGGTAAAACTTTGGTAAAAGGTTTTAATCTTGTGCCTTTACCTCCAGCTATTATAATTGCAGGGTAATTTGTTTTTCTTTCATTATATTTTTTTTTGGGTAAAGAAATGTTTTCTCTAGAAATTATTTTTATTACCCTGCCTTTTTTTAAAACTGGTATATACATCGTATTAATGTTTTTAAATACTTTATCTAAATCATTTAAATTAAATTTTTCTTTTAAATATTTGAAATTTTTGTTCATAATTTTAGAAATTTTATGTTTCAAATTTTGACTTTTATAAATTGCTTTTCTAAAATCTCCCTCAGTAAAAATACCAGTAACAATTTTATTCTTATTGATGCAGATTATTAAAGGGAGTTTATTTTCATACATCCTTTGAATTGTGTCAGCAATCGAAGCAGTATCTTTTACTAAATAATTATTTATTTTCATCTTTTTCTATTATTAATATATTTTTGATAAAGAGAGTTAGCAATAATTGTATTATTTTTGATTACATTTTTAGTGTTGAAAAATTTTGAATAAACAAATCTAGACGATGAATTCGCTGTAGCTTGCAAGTATTTTTTTATCTCTTTTTGATCAGGTGAATAATTATTTTCAATTTTTTTAAATGCTAATTTACAATTATTTGAATTTTTAATGTTAAATATGCTTTTACATCCCATATACCATGTATTTCCAAATGCTAGAACGGGTTTATTATTTATTGCAGCTTCAATGCCTATTGTGCCTGATAAAGTTGAAACAGCTTTTGATTTTAGTGCTAGTTTTTTAGTATTCCATTCGTGTGGAATAAGTTTTACGTCAGGTAATTTAGATAATTTAAGATAGAAATTTTTATCTTTTCTTAAAGGTGATACGTTAAAAGCTATTTGACTAAAAGTCGCAAAATGCTCTTTATAATATATCTTCCAACCTTTTGGGAGATTTTTGTTTAAAATTTTAAGAAGAAAAAAAGTGTCATAATATTTGCCAACAAGAGTCTCTGAATTTGCCTCCGGTTGTAAAGAGCCTGCAAACAATATAAAATTTTCTTTATCATTTAATTTATTAATGCATAAAGAATTATAATATTTCTCTAAAAAAAAGGTATTAATAGAATTTTTTATAAGAAAAATCTGGTATTCAAAAAAGTTAAAATATGCTTTTTTGTCAAAAAAAGAGAAATTTTTTTTTTTCATAGCAAGCGGCGCTTGTTTGAAACCTAAACCATTTGAAAAAGTTTTTATTAAAATTTTGGTAAAATCAAAAAATAAAAGGTAAAAATGATTTTTACTTCTGGTAATATAATCTAATATATCTTTTTTATAAAATTTATCTTTCCTTTTTTTTATCCAATTATAGTATTTAGAAACATCCTTATTTTTTTTTTTATCATTTGATAAATAGGTTTTCATAATAGGCATATGTAGATTTTCCAAATCAGTGCCAATAATATGATAAGATTTATTTAGATGTTCGTGAGCATCAATAAAAAATACCGGGATCTTTAATATTTTTTTTGCAATAATATATAAACTATAATCGAATGAGTTGTGAGGCCATGTATAAAATACTATTAGATCAGGTTTATTTTTCTTAATAAAAAAAAAACAAAATTCTAAATTTTTATTAAAAAAAATTTTTTTATTTCTTAAGTTTTCATCAATCTTATCATACCCTTGTAAAGATAAATTAAAATTAACAAAATATTTGGATAATTGTTTTAAAAATTTTTTTTTTATTTTATTTTTTTTTGAAACGTAATTGGGAAAAATACCTTTCCGCAAGTTCATAAGAGTGTAAACATTTTCCATATCGTATTTTTCTTTAAAGAAATCTACATCATTTTGTCTTGTAAAAATACTTTGAGGATACCATTTGTATTTTCTTTTTAAAATTTCAATAATTGATGACCACTTCCCAAAGAAGCCTGAGTAGATAACTTTTGTCATGATTTATTTTGTTAATTCCGTGAATCTTTTAGATATAAATTTTAATATTGAATTATCAGTTTTAAATTTTTTTTTTAAAATTCTTTTTACAGGAGTTATTTCGGCTGCTGTGCCTGTAATAAAACAACTATCAAATTTATTTAAATCTTTAAAATCTATAAATTTTTCAACAATTTTTATTTTATTTTTTTTACAAATATCAATTACCACTTTTCTTGTTACACCATTTAAAAAAACATCTGCGGTTGGTGTAAAAACTTTTTTGCCTTTTATAAAAAAAATATTTGAACTTGTTGTTTCAGCAATAAAATTTCTATAATCTAACATTAATGAGTCATCGTATCCTTTTCTTTCGGCATCATGTTTCGCCATAGTACAAATCATGTACAAGCCTGAACATTTGCTTTGAGTAGGGGCACTTTCATTAGATGGCCTTTTCCATTTTGATATATTTAGTGATATTCCTTTTTCTTTGGCAATTTTAGAATAGTAAACTGGCCATTTCCAACCAGCTATAGCGACGTTAATTGTTGCATTTCTAATACCTGGTGCCATCGACTCTGATCCCCTCCATGCTATTGGTCTTAAATAACCGTTTTTAAGCTTAAGCTTTTTAGTCAAACTTAAACAAGTATTTATCAGTTTTTTTTTTGGGTAGTGAATTTTGTAATCTAATAATAAAGAGGAATTATAAAACCTCTCTATGTGCTCTTTTAACTTAAACGGTTTAAAGTTATATATTCTTATACCCTCAAAAACTGCCGATGCAAAATGTAAACTGTGAGAGAGAACATGAAGTTTTGCTTTTTTTGACTCAACAAACTTATTGTTAAACCAAATCTTACCTCTAAGATTTTCATACTTCATAAGATTTTACTAATTTTTTCTTTTATTCAGTGAAAAATTTTCACTTAAAAAGAATACGAATGATACTCTTCTTCCACTTTTAACTTTTAAAACCTCATGGGGAATATTACAGTCACTTATTATTAGAGATTGATACTTAGGATTGAATATTTTTTTTCTTTTTTTTGATCTATAAACTTTATATCCCCCTCCTTTAAATTTATTACCTAATTGGATTACTATTGCTACTAAATAGTCTGGGTTGCTATCTTTATCTAAATGGAGTCCAACAAATTGTTCTTTACCCATATAATTTACCTGGGCTCTTCTGATAAATAGTTTTTTTTTATTAAGAAAACTTTTGAATTCTGATAAATAATTTTTATTTAAAATGTCTAAAACCTTTTTTGAATATTTTTGGTTTACAATTTTTGGTTTTTTAACATCTGTCATTAGTCTAGCTACGTGAACAGAGTTTTTTTCACCTGCGTCACCAATTTTAACATTTTCTCTTTTAATACGATGTAAATTTTTTTCTATTATTTTGAAATCCTTATTAGAAATAAAACTATCCTTAGGGCTAATCATAGTTGTCCCAAATTTTTTAAATTCTTTACTATATTTGTTAAGTTGCATAGAATTAGACATTTATGTTTTATAATTTTTTTTGATGTAAATTGTCAAGATACTATTTAATATAGAGTAAAACTTGCTCATTTTTGAATGATCTGCGCCTAATATAAACACATTTTTATATTTTTTTTTAATCAAATTTCCCATCAGAGCGTATTCAGCTGCTTGAGCAATAAGCTTATCCAACATTTGTCTTTTTGTAATTTTGCCAAACCATCTTTTATACAATTGTTCTCTTGATAAAATGATTTCTTCTAGATATTTTTTTTTTAATTGACTTTTTCCAAAATCATTTTTTTTTATTTTTTTTAAGATAATTTCATATTTATTTTCCCACTTTTTAAGCCCACCAAAATGTTCGGTAAATAAATATTTTGATTTACTTTTTTTAAAACTTGTTTGTATTCTTTTTTGAGAAATTTTTACTCTTTTTAAAAATTCATCTTTGTTTATATTTAACTTTTTTAAATTTGACTCCGATAATACTTCAAAATCACCCACTGCTATAATGTGATTGTAATTAATATCGTACTTTTCAAATAAGTTATAAATATTATTAATATATTTTTTTATTCTGGAAGCGACAACTCCTATATTTGTTCCTAAATCCTCAAATGTAAGTAAATATAAATCTTCTGCAATTTTTTTATAAGAGTAATCAGGGCAAACTGGACTGAAGAATGTTATTTTTTCTCCCTTTAAACCTTTTTGAATTAAGGAATAAAAATTTTTAAAATCAGTTTTATCAATTAAAAGATTATTGTTATCAATTAAATTTATTATATCATCTACTAAATCTAAATTCATTCCCTTGCTAATATTGAATTTTTTATGATTAGTATTATTAACTAAAATGTTATTACTCATAAGTAAAAGAGTTGCCAAAGTAACTTTAATACCTTTAATTTCTGGCATATCTACAATTTCTTTTGAATTTAAACTTTTAATTTTGAATCTAAAATTTCTATTTTTTGACTCAATAAACTTGTAGATATAAAAATTTCTATTTTTTGGCTTAGAAAAAGTATTATTTATTTTTTTTTTAAATGTAATAAACTCTTTCTTGAGACTAAGTAGTTCTACACGCGGTATGAATTTTGTCACATCTGTTTCCAAATTTTTATCCTCAAAGTTAATGAAATTAATAATTTTTTTACTTAAATTCCTTGGAATTAATTTATGTGATTTTATTACTTTTTTAGCAAATAAATAATCCATTGGATCAAACTTTAGAAATTACTTTATTGGCAAATAACTCCATAGATTTAAGGCCATATTTTTTGTTTTTAAAATCTATTCCTGTATAAGTTATAGTATCAAAAGTTTTTAATTCTTCCTTTAAGCTGCTTAATTTTTCTGCTACCTGGTTAACAGATCCGCAAACAATTATTTCTCTCATTACTTTGTCCAAATTAATTTTTTCATATTTATCTTCTGGGTTTTTTTTGAATACTTCTAATCTATTGTATTTCTTTAGTTTCATTAATATTTGTTTAAAAAGTTGTCTATAAGGACTGTTAGGTCCGAATACATAGTTTTCTACTAAAGACTTATTATTATTTACGAATATGGTCCTTGCAATTCTCCAATTTTTCTTAAAATTTTTTACTTTTTTTGCTTTTGATATTCCATAAGCGTGAATTTTGAGAGCTTCTAACCTTAAAAAATTTGAGCTCAATAAATTCCATCCATTGCTAGTCAGGCCAATAATAGAGCTTGTGTTTCTACTAAGCGAAGTGCATACAATTTCTGGATGGGGTTTTTGATATGGTTTTGTAAAAGAGCCTATAGATAATTTTTTATCGTAAGTTTTTTCTGTAGAGATATTCCAATGTTTTCCTTTAATATTATATGGAGGTTTATATCGCCAAATTTTCAAAATGTGATTAATGCACTCTAAAAACATTTCTTGCCTATTATTGCTTAATGTTCCAAATGCCTCCATATCTGATATTAAAGCCCCTGGACCTATACCCATTATTAATCTTCCTTTAGCCAAATGATCTAACATCGCCATTGAGGATGCAAAATTTACAGGGTGGCCATTAGGTAGGTTTAAAGTCCCTGTCGCTAGCTTAATTTTTTTTGTTCTGTTAATTAAATTAGCAATAAAAACCATGCTTGAAGTTATTCTCTCGTACTCGTCAGTTGTATGTTCGCCGATGAATACATCGTAAAAACCTAACTTGTCAGCATGAACTACTGCCTCTATATCCTCATTGAGAGATTTTAGATAACTCTTATTTGTAGGATGAACGGGAAATGTAAATAAACCAGTTTTCATAAATATTTTTTTCTCAAATGATTTTTATCGATCTTTCCACTTCGATTTAATGGAAAATTTCTAATAAATATAAAATTCTTAGGTATCATGTAATGAGGTAAATTATCAACTAAGTTCTTATGAATAAAGTTTATTTTAATTTTTTTACTTGTCTCAATTAATGCAATAATTTTTTTAGATTTATTACTATATTCGACTAAACAGTTTTTAACGCTCGATAAAAGTCTTATTTTTGACTCTATGCCTTTCAATTCAACTCTATTTCCTTGCACTTTTACTACACTATCATTTCTGCCCATTACAAAAACTTTATTGTCTTTTTTAATAACAACGTCCCTAGTTTTATACCAAGTGACACCATTTTTATCTTTAACCTTGTTAATTTTATCATCTGCAGGGTTCAGATATTTATTTACCATCGGCCCGGAGACAATTAATTCTTTATTTTTTAAGATCTTATATTTTACCCCTTTGAAGTTTTTTCCTATGGGAACTAGTCCTTTTTTTTTAATTATATGCTCATCTTTTTTATTAAATTGATAAGAGAAAACCCAAGGAGATAGCTCGGTACTGCCGTAGCAGTTAAATATTTTTTTTGGTTGGTAGTTTGTTTTGATAAATTTTAATAGATCAAAGTAAAAAGGCTCTCCACATAAAATTAAGATTAAAAGTTTATTTTTTAATAAATCATTTTTGGCTTCTAATTTCATTCGATTAAGAGTGGACGGTAAAGTAATCAATATGTTTACTTTATTTGAGTTTAAATGTTCAATTGGAAAAAATTTTTCAGATGTTTTTTTTGCAGGAGAAATGGTTTCGCCTAAATATAAACATGGCAAAAGAATATTAAGAATTATAACAAAAGAAGTATTGTGATAATCTCCAAAAATTAAATTTTTTTTGTATTTTTTTTTGTAAATATTTTCTATTTGACCATTTAACGAGCTTATAAAATTTAGAAAAGTCATTTTTACACCTTTTGGTTTTCCAGAAGATCCAGATGTAAAAAAAATAAATGCTAAATCTTTATTAGTTGGATTGTTTTCCAAATGACGATCTTGAATTATTTTATAATTTTTAATTAATTTTAATTTCATGATAAAAATTTTTCTTTTTTTAAAAAAATTAATTAATTTACCATTTTTCATTTCTCCTACTAATATTAAGTCTGGATTTACCTGTTCAACTATTTCTTTAAGAAAGTTGTCAGGTGACTCTGGATCAAGCGGTATGCAGATATTTTTAGACAAAATAGTGCTTGTAATAGTTGCATATAATTCAAAATTTTTTTCTGACAAAACACATATTTTCAACTGCCTTTTCTTATTTTGAAAGATTTTTAATAAAACTAAAAATTGAAGATAAAAATTTTTTAAATCTTTGTAAGTAAATTTTTGATCTAAATAACTAAAAAATAGTTTTTTAGTATTTAAATTTTTGTAAATTTTTTTTAAAAATTTATTTACTAAATGCATGAAGCAAAAGTGATAAAAAAATTTTTTGCCTTTACAATAAGATAATAACAATGAAGTATTTGTTTTTTCTTTTTGCGAAAAATTCTCTCAGCTTTAGTTTCTACTATGAATGTGTTTTTTTTTATTTTGAACGATCGAAAACTCTTTAAATTTGTTTTTTTATATCCTTTTAAACTTAAAGCAAAATAAAGGCTTTTAAAGTAAACTATTTTTTCTTCATTTTTTTTGAATAAATTTTCATTTTCTTTATCAACAAGTTTTGAATTATTAGCATAAAAACTCGCTGTTAAATTTGGATTTTTTTTTGAAAAATTTTTAAAGTATGAAATTATAAATTTGTCAGGTTTCATTAAAATAATTTTTGAATATTTTTATAATTAAATTCAAAATATTTACCAAAAACTCTATTAATGTTTATTTTTTTCTTTTTTATTTTTTCAATAAAAAATATTATCTCCGCTACATCCATCGAGTCTATCATGCCATTTTTAAGTAAATTTTTATTATTTAAAAAAAGTATAAATTTTTTTTTACCCAATTTTTTTTTTATAAAATCTAGTATTTTTTTTTTCACTTATTTAACTATAAATTTTTTTTAGTTCAGCTTCTACTCCATCAAGAACTTCATTTTTTTTAATTCCTTGAAAATACGAACAGCTCTTACAGGGAGAGTCTTTTTCAATAGCATGATTTAAATGTTGATTTCTTAAAGTATTACAATTCTCATTCCATATTTCATCTAAACTAACCTTTGTTATGTTTCCAGCCACCAACTTATGACTCCAATCAACACAACAAGGAGTTATATCTCCATTAAATAAAACGGTTAATCTTGAAAATGGTTGTGGACAAACTTTTTTATGAACAATATCTCTTCCATCAATAGCTTTACCATTATTTTTACCTAAGCTAAAATCCTTTTCAGAGCCAGACCAGCCGTGCATATATTCTAAGTGTAAATCGGTTGTTATATCTTTAAAAATATTTTTAAATTTTTCTTCTTCATCTTTAGAATTATTTGCGCTTAGATATTTTGCAATTATTTTAATATCGCTTTTTAGCTTTTTTTTTAAATTCCAAAAATTTCTTATATTCTCTACAATTTTAGAAAATTTTATTTTGTTTCTTGTAACTTTAAAGTATCCCTCGTCATCAAGTTCATATATAGAATACCTAATCTTTTTTAAACCTGATTTTATAATCTTTTCACCGATTTCCTCTGTTAAAGCTGAGGCATTAGTAGTAATTGCTATCTCTTCAGAAAGATCATTTTGTACAATTAATTTTATCATTTCAGGTAATTTTTTATTTAGTAATGGTTCTCCATCTTTAAATAAGTGAATAGAAGTTGGCTTTGTTTTATATTTTTTTACCATTAAATTTAAATCTGATACAAATTTTTTGAATACTTCGATATCCATCATCCCCTTTGGTCTGTTAACACTCTGAAGCAACTCATCATCTCCTGTAGGACACATCACACACTTAAAGTTACAAATATTTGATGGATCAATGTAAATTGTCATTGGTGTTCTTAATGGCAGCATGTCTTTTAAGAGTTTATTCATTTACAAGAAATATTTTTAATATTTTTTATTACCAAAAACACCAGTGGAACTCATAGATTTTCTGTATTGATCTGTAGAGTCTTTGGTAAATTCACCAGAAGGAATTTTTTCATTTTTGTAGTAATCATTTTTTTTGCCAGAAATGTGTGTTGCAAGGTCAGACTTTTCCCTTAAATGATAGGTATCAGATGAAATATATCTTACCGCAAATCCAATTCTGTAGTTATTTGTATTATTAATTCCGCTTCCATGAACAGTATTTACATGATGAATTGAATATTCTCCTGGAGTTAAACATATATCTACAGGTTTATTAACTTTAAGAAATTCATTTAAATCATGTTTATAAGAAAGCAAGTCAGAAGAGTCTGTAGTTTTTTCTCCTTTTAGATAAGACTCTCTAGCGTCTTCTACATCTAACTTTCCAATCATTCCTAATTTAGAGGAATTAGGAACCACTTCTAAACATCCTGACTCTTTATTACTATTAGTTAAGGCAATCCAAGCAGTGATAACTTTATCTGTTGATAGTTGCCAATATGGATTATCTTGATGAAAACTTACAATTTTTCCTTCTGAAGGCGCTTTTGCAAAGAAAGCTGAGGACCATATATACACATCTTCACCAATAATTTCTTTAACGTTAGTCATTACATTCTCATCACATGCAAGCTGAAAAAAAAATTTTGACAAAATATGAGGTTTTAATGCAATTTTTTTCTTAAATATTTTATTAGCTTTAGATTGAAAATTAAAATACTCTCTCTCTAAGTTATCCCTATTAACAACCGATGATGTTTTTAACGGCCAAACAATTCCGGTTTTAGAAAAATTTTTGCTAATTTGATTTTTTTCCATAGTGATCTTGTATTTTTACCTTGTTTTTAAAACAGAAAAAAGGGTTTTTTTTTAAAATATTCTCATAAGTCATATAAAAATTTTTAGCTTTAATAATTTCTACAGGTACCGATCTGAATTTTTTTGAAATTAATCCATTCTTTTTTAGATAAGGGTATAGTGCCTCGTAATAAGGAAATTGAACTGGTCGTTCTATCCTTCTCCAAATTTTTTCCTCATAATTATAATTTTTGGAATTTAATCTTATCGTCCCTTTTGAAAACTCAATTTTTCTATAATTTATAAGTTTTTTATTTACCCATTCAACTCTGTGTACAAAGGGATTATTCCAACAGTTTATTCCTAGATTTAAAAATATAGAATTTTTTTTTTCCAACCATTGAAAAACTGAGCCATTACCATAAATATTTTTACATTTTATCTTTGAAAGTTTAAATTTATTTTTTCCAAAAAAAGCAAAGCTGCTTATAGAACTCAAATTTCTTGTAACATTTTTTTTTCTAACGAAAATTTCATTAATATAACCAGTCCAACACTTTGTCTTATCTAGATTTAAGTATTTTTTATTATTTAAGCCGTTAGTAAATACCGGCATAATTAAGTCCTGATTATATTTTCTTATAATTAATAAAATTTCATTCAAAAAAATTTCAATTTCTTTTTTATTTTTAAAAAATCCATTTAATTTAAATGGCATTAATGAAGTACACATAAAAACAGGACTTAAGTTTTCTTTAACGTTTTTTTCAATATGAAAAAGAATTTTTAAAAGAGTTTTATCCACTTATAATTTGTTCTTAAAATTAACTATATTTTTATGAATATAAATTTGTTGCTCATCGGTCAGATCATTATGAAAAGGCAATGTAATAGAGTTATAACTTAAAAATTTTGATACTTTATTGTTTGTGTTGCTATAACTTTTATAAGGAGGCATATCAGATAAAGGGTAGAATCCTGGTCGAGACTCAATTTTTTTTGAAATTAAAAAGTTTATTAATTTGTCTCGATTTTTTTCTCCTAAATTTTTTATAAGTATATTATACGCCCACAAGGAATTAGAAGACCATTTATTTTTTGGCAATAAGACGAAATCAGGGTCTTTGCTAAATAGATTGTTGTAGAAGTTAAATTTTTTTTTTCTAATTTTTATAAAATTATTTATTTTTTTTAATTGGACCAATCCTAATGCAGCTTGTAAATTAGAAAGCCTAAAATTTCCGCCAACAACGTTATGCCAATAGAATTTAGTGGAACTTCTTCCTTGATTTCGTATTGCTCTTGCTTTTAAAGCAATTTTTTTATCTTTGAAAATAACCATACCACCTTCTCCAGTGGTAATAAGCTTATTAGCAAAAAAACTAAAAGTTGCGCACTCACTCATTTCCCCTATTTTTTTACCCTTATACATTCCTCCTAAAGCTTCGGCAGCATCTTCTATAACAGCTATTTTTTTCTTTCGAGCTAATTTAAAAATTTCATTTAATTTTGCTGATTGACCATAAATATGAACGGGGATAATTGCTTTAGTTTTTTTTGTTATTTTTTTTTTTATTTCTTTTATGTCAATTGTCCAATCGTTTTCGTCAACATCGACAATAACTGGGATTGCTGATACACTCAAAACTGCATTTATAGTTCCAGCAAACGTAAAATCAGGTATTATTACTTCATCTCCATTCTTAATACCATATGCTCTTAATGCAAGCTCAATCGCTGTAGTTCCATTTGATGTAGTAATAGAATATTTTTTTCCTCCTAAATACTTAGAAAAATTTTGCTCAAATTTTTTTACAAATCTACCGACAGAAGAGATAGATTTTTCTTTTAGACAAGTTTTGATAATTTTTTTCTCTTCTTTATCAATAATTGGGGCAGCAAGTTTTATCATTATTTATTTTGATTTGTTTTTTAGCTCACTTTGTACCATAATACTTATTAACCCATCTAAATCTGTTTCGGGTTTCCACTTAAGAATTTTCTTAGCTTTCTGATTGTCACCCTTTAAAATATTTACCTCTTTTGGCCTAAAATAAAATGGATCAATTTCTATAATTCTTTTACCTGTATGTGCGTCAACTCCTTTCTCATGGACACCTTTCCCCTTCCATGTAATTTTAATTCCAATTTTCTTAAAAACTTTTTCCACGAATATTTTGACAGTATAAGTTTTGTTAGTAGAAATAACAAAATCGTCAGGAGTTTTTTGTTGCAACATTTTCCACATTGCCTCCACATATTCTTTGGCATAGCCCCAGTCTCTTTTTGCGTATAAATTTCCTAGATATAATTTTTTTTGTTTTCCCTTTTTGATTTTAATAGCTGCTTCGACAATTTTCTTTGTTACAAAATTGGATCCTCTTCTAGGTGACTCGTGGTTAAATAAGATTCCATTGCATGCAAATAAACCTCTATCTCTATAATTTTTCACGATGTTAAATGAAAATAATTTTGATATTGAGTACGGAGAATTTGGGACAAATTTTGAGTTTTCATTTTGAGGTACAATTTTATTATCTCCATACAATTCACTGGTTGAAGCTTGATAAAATTTAGCTTTAGGGCATATCTGCATTACGCTTTCTAAAAGTTTTAAACAACCTATCGCATTTACTTGGCTCGTGTAATCAGGCATTAAAAAAGAGGTGTGTACATGTGACTGAGCAGCAAGATTGTATATTTCATGCGGTTTAGTTTTTTGAAGAATTTGATTTAGGCTTGATGAGTCAGTGATATCTCCATAATGTAAAACTATGTCCCTATTTTTTTCGTGAAAGACAAGATTTAAATGCTTAAGCTTGTTTAAATTGTCTCCAGATGTTCTTCTTCTAATACCGTGAACTTGATACCCTTTTTTAATTAAAAATTCTGATAAATATGAGCCGTCTTGACCAGTAATTCCAGTTATTAAAGCTCTTTTTTTATTCATAACAATTTATCATCCTAAATTATTTAATTTGTGTAATTGATCCATTTTTAACTGATAAAATGCTATTAAAATCTTTTAAAGCACTTTGTCTATGAGAAACCATAATTATTGTTCTGTCATTATTACTTTTTATAAGATCAGTTAATAGTGTATTTTCTGTTTCTTCATCAAGAGCATTTGTTGCTTCATCTAAGACTAATACTAATGGATCTCTATACAAAGCCCTTGCTATTCCAATTCTCTGCCTCTGTCCACCAGAAATCTTAATGCCATCCTCTCCGACAATCGTGTCTATGCCTCTATTGAGAGAATTGATAAAATTATTTAATTGAGCTAACCTAATAGCTCTTTCAATTTTCATAACATTAATTTCACTTTCTGGTACTCCAAAAGCAATATTCTTTTTAATAGTATCATCTGTTAGATAAATTTTTTGAGGAACGTATCCAATATTTTTTTGCCAACCTTTTAAATGATTTTCAATATTTTTTTCATCAATGAGTATTTCTCCGTTTTGGGGCTTAATAAGACCCAATACCAAATCTAACAAAGTTGTTTTTCCCGAACCAGAGTCTCCAATAATTGCAATTTTTGACCCAATTTTAATTTTGAAATTTACATCTTTAATAATTTTTTTTTCAGCACCTAAATAAGAGAATGATATATTTTTAAAGTAAATGTTTTTAAAAGTTGAAAGATTTGACTCTTTTTCAATTAAATTGTCTTTTTTATTTTTTTCATTTTTGAAATTAATAAAGTCCTTAGTTAACTCATCCAAAGCTGATTTTGAGGAAACAATGTTCTGAAGATTTGATGAAATTCTATTGTAAGAAGGAAGTAATCTAATTGCAGCCACAGCCCAAACACTTAAAACTGTGATTAATTCCACTGAAGAGTAATTAAGGTATAATCCTGCCAATGTGAACAAACTAAGAATTAATACACCTGAAAACTCAAAGCTTAACCTTGGGATTGGCATCAATACATTTCTATAAAGACTGGTTTTAAATACGCCCTTATGATGTTTGTCGTAATCCTCCACAAAACTTTTCTGATAATTTGAAATTATAACTTCTTTTATGCCTCTGAGACCATTTATAAGATTTTTAAATCTTAGTTTTTCATGTTTTTTTCTTAATATACCGAGTATATTTAATCTTTTCTTTACAACCAAAAAAAGAATTAGACCTAATAAAATTAATATTAAAGATGTCAATAAAGTCGCCCAAGGATTATAAAAAAATAAAAAAATCGAAATTCCCACCAATACAACTATTTCTGAAACGACTAAGCAAATAGAATTAATCAAAGAAGTAACAATTGAAATTTCTGATGATATGTTCCGTATCATCTTAGATGAGTTGTTTTCTAAGTGAAAATTGTAATTCGAGCTTAAATAAGCATTATAAAAAAATCTTGCTAAACCTGTATTAATTTCATACATAATTTTATTTTGTTTCCAATTCATAAAAAAAATTATTAAAGATTTGACAAGAAAAGCAATAATGAGTCCTGACAATAAAAATACTGGTAATAACTCATTTTCAAATATTATGCCTAAGAAATAACTATCTAAATAATAATTTACTGTTGCTGGATCTAAAACAACTGACAAAACAGGAATAATTAAACCTAAACTTATAACTTCCATTAACATCACTGTTAACATTACAAATAAAAGAAGGTAAATTGATTTTTTACTTTTTTTATCAATAATAAGAAAAATATTTTTTATCATTTTTAGCTAAATAAAATTAATAAATTTTGTAAAATGGCATAGCTCCGCACTTAGCAAAAAGTTGATTTGTTGCTCCTTCTCTCATGGAAAAATTATACTGGGTAAAATATGAAATCTTCTTTTTTAACTGATGTTCTTACGTTACCAAGTAAAATGTTAATTTTGTTTTTTTGTAAGCTAATTATTTGAAATATTTTATTTGTGAATGGACCTGAAGAAAACTGGTATTTTTTATTTAAATAAAGTTTAAAAAAATTTTTAGATAAAAAACCTTTTTCACACTCTGTTTCTTTACATCTATCTATAAACTCTTTAATATCATTTTGAGACTGAATAAAACCATCAAGAAAATATTTAAGTCCTCTAGATGACTTAAGAGTATAAAGAGATTTGTTGTCTTTGAAACTTTTGTGGAAAAAAAGCAAATAATCTCCGAGCAGATCCAATTCGATATTCTTTAATTTATTATTCTTATATTTTTGTATTTGAATCTTTGGAATATAGATTTTAAAATCATTTCCTATTTTCTGCCTTAAATCTGTTTTAAGAAGTTCAAGTTTAGTTTTTTCAAATTTCAGTATAGTCCACATTTTATTTTTTTTTCTTAAGTTCTTTTTTTAATTCGTCATATTCTTTAATTTTTCTTTTCATAAAATTTATTGTAAGTTTTGTTCTCTCAGCTATTCCCTTTGGAGTAATTACATATTGAAAATAACGAATTTTGTTTGGTTTCCTCTGAAAATT
>MDTB01235774.1_pt1 | contig 26992 bp, 30 predicted proteins | sample 811161 | NCBI WGS metagenome assembly MDTB01 (sample SAMN05326650, study PRJNA326480) | marine metagenome | isolation source: seawater | place: Mediterranean Sea | collected 2009 | reverse complement strand
ATATATCATATTAATTTATACATTTAATAGTTTATATAATGTTTTGATGGATTATAATTTTATAAAAATTGAACAAAAGTGGGCAAAAAAATGGTGTTTAGAAAAAACATACCATGTCTTTGAAGATGATAGTAGACCCAAATATTATGTTTTAGACATGTTCCCCTACCCCTCTGGCGCGGGACTACACGTAGGGCATCCACTTGGCTATATTGCATCAGATATTTATGCAAGATATAAGAGACTAAAGGGTTTTAATGTTTTACATCCAATGGGGTATGATTCTTTTGGTCTGCCTGCAGAACAATATGCAATACAAACAGGACAACATCCTGAGATAACAACTCAAAAAAACATCTTACGTTATCGAGAACAATTAGATAAACTTGGGTTCTCATTTGACTGGGGTAGAGAAATTAAAACATCAAGCCCTAAATATTATAAGTGGACTCAATGGATTTTTAAACAATTATTTAATTCATATTATTGTAATATCGATGATAAAGCTCTTCCTATATCAGAATTAATTGCAGAATTTGAAAGAAGTGGAAATTCTAATGTGAAATCTCCATGTGATGAAGACACCCCTATATTTACTGCAAAAGTATGGTGTACTTGGTCCGAAAAAAAACAACAAAATATTTTATTAAAATACCGATTAGCATTTTTATCTGAAACTTGGGTTAATTGGTGTGAAGGCCTGGGGACCGTGCTTGCTAATGATGAGGTGAAAGATGGTTTTTCTGAAAGAGGAGGATTCCCTGTAGAGCAAAAAAAGATGTCTCAGTGGTCTTTACGAATCTCTGCGTATGCAGACCGATTGCTAAATGATTTAGATGCCCTACAATGGAGTGAATCATTAAAAGAAATACAAAAAAATTGGATTGGTAAATCTAAGGGGGCTTCTTTGTTTTTTAATATTGAAAATTGCGACTTTAATATTGAAGTTTTTACAACTAGGCCTGATACTATTTTTGGAGTTTCATTCCTAGTGATTTCTCCTGAACATAATTTAGTTAATAAAATTACCCATTCTACACAAAAAAAAACTGTTGAAAAGTATTGCAAAAATGCATCCTTAAGGTCAGAAAGAGAACGACAATCTAACACCAAAAATATTAGTGGTGCTTTTACGGGGGCATATGCCATACATCCATTGAACAAAAAAAAGCTACCCATATGGGTAGCTGATTATGTGCTAGTTTCTTATGGGACTGGGGCTATTATGGCTGTGCCATGTGGAGATCAAAGAGATTGGGATTTTGCTCACAAATTTAAATTAGATGTTCCTGTTGTTTTTAATGATGTTAACATATCTAATGGGGCCTATATCGGAAAGGAAAAAACTATATGTAATTCTGACTTTTTAAATAATTTAACTATAAGTGAAGCGATATCTAAATCAATTAAACATATTGAAGTAGAAAAAATAGGAAAATTAAAAATTAATTATCGCATTCGTGACGCTATTTTTAGTAGGCAAAGATACTGGGGGGAGCCTTTTCCTATATTTTATAAAGATGATACTCCTTACACAACTGAAACTAATGAATGTGTCATATTGCCTTCGGTAGATAAATACTTGCCTACAGAAAAAGGTGATCCCCCTTTGGCTCGTGCAAAAAAAGAAAATTGGAATATTTATTGTGGTGATAGGATGGAGTATAATACTATGCCCGGTTGGGCAGGCTCATCTTGGTATTTTTTAAGATTTATGGACCCTAATAATGAAAATGAATTTGTATCTAAAATAAAATCTAATTATTGGGGACAAGTTGATTTATATATTGGTGGTGCCGAACACGCTGTTGGACACTTATTATATGCAAGGTTTTTCACTAAATTTTTATATGATAAAGAGTTTATCCAGTTTAATGAGCCTTTCAAAAAATTAATCAATCAAGGTATGATCTTGGGGAGATCTAGTTTTGTATATCGAATTCATCAAAGCAATCAATTTGTTAGTTTCGACAAAAAAGATAATTATCAAACTAGTCAAATACATGTAGATATTGAATGTGTTGAAAATGATAAGTTAAATATTAAAAAATTTAAAAATTGGCGACCAGAATTTCAAGATGCTGAGTTTATATTAAATAAAAACGGCGAATACTTGTGTGGATTTGAGATTGAAAAAATGTCTAAATCTAAATATAATACACAAACACCCGACACTTTAATTGAAAAATTTGGTGCAGATACACTTAGAATGTATGAAATGTTTTTGGGTCCAATTGAACAGTCTAAGCCCTGGGACACCAATGGAATTAATGGTATACATAATTTTCTAAAAAAACTGTGGAGACTCACACATGATAGTCAAAATGTTTTTATAATAAATGACGAGCCTCCTGTTTTCAAAGAACATAGAATAATAAACAGGTGTATTAAAAAAGTATCTGAAGATTTAGAAAGGTTTTCATTTAATACTGGAATTAGCTCTTTAATGATTTGTCTAAATAAACTAATCCAATTAAACTGTAACAAAAAAGATATTATTCATCAATTTATAATTTTATTATCCCCCTATGCGCCATTTATTTCTGAAGAAATATGGGAATCTTTAGATAACAAAACATCTATTAGCTCCGCTAATTGGCCTGTTATTAATAATTATTACTTAAAAGACACGTCTTTTTCTTACCCTGTTTCATTTAATGGTAAAATGCGTTTTATATTAGATTTATCCAATGATATTTCTGAAGAAGAAGCTAAAAAGTCGGTGCTTAAAAATTCTAAAACTGCGAAATATATTGGAAAAAGTGACATAAAACGCTTTATTTTTATAAAAAACAAGATAATAAATGTTGTTTTTTAAAAAAAATTGCCCGAAACCTATTATTAAAAACCCTAAAAAAAATTAATTTTTTTAATGTTTTTTTATTTTTTATTGAGTTTTTGTTCAAAAAAACTTCTTTTTATACATTTTTAAAGCAAAAAAGGCGCTTTTAAGCAAAAATTTACTAACTACTAATTGTGCTAGAGAGGTGGCAATAAATTAATGTTCGCTATTATTGGCAAAGAAGGAGTGCCTAGGTCCCTAATATGTGAGCAGCTATACATCTGAAGGGCGGCTTTAGAAATAAATTTTCCACAAAAAAAGGGCCAACACCAACCAATTTTTTGTCCCCTTCTTAACGTAAAACTGATTTCAATAAGAATTCGCAATAACTATATTGTAATATTCTTTATATTTATTTTTTTAACTCGAAAAATAATTGTGATTAATAAAAAATTAGTACGGAAAATTCAAAAGTTATCTGATAAGTATTCCGCCACAGGACAAGATATGTTGTCATTTCTAGATGGGCTTCTATACGCTGACTATATGGGCTACTGGGACTATCTAAAGATTGACACTTTACTATCTCTACAAAGCCCAAAAACAGACTTTCCGGATGAAAAAATTTTTATCACTTACCACCAAATTACTGAGCTTTATTTTAAGCTTATAATTTGGGAAATAGAACAAATAAGTAATAATGGGAAAAATATTCTTGACAGTGGTAAAGATGCAGGTTGGCATAAAGCCCTATCCGCTGACCTTTTTATAGAAAAAATGCAAAGAATAAATAGATATATACGACACCTTATAGATTCTTTTGATATTATGACTGATGGCATGCAGAAAAAAGAGTTTTTAAAATTTAGAATGGCATTATTACCAAGCAGCGGGTTTCAAAGTGCACAATATAGAACAATAGAAATTCAATCTACTGACCTAAAAAACCTGGCAAAAACAAAAAGCATTAAAAAAGAAAATATTTCAAATTTATATAATGCAATTTACTGGAAAGGTGGTGCCATGGATGTGCATTCTGGTCAAAAAAACTACACATTATTACAGTTTGAAAAAAAATATGATAAAAAACTAATGCAATTATCAACTAAATTTCAAAAAATAAATATTTGGCAAAAATATAACTCTCTTTCTTCAAAAGATCAAGAAAATAAAATGCTAATCAAGCTTCTCCGACAATATGATGAACTTATTAATATTCATTGGAAACTAGCCCACTATAAGTCTGTTGTTAAATATTTGAAAAAGTCCGATTTAGAAATTGCAGCTACGGGGGGAACTAATTGGAAAAAATACCTGCCTCCTAAATTTCAAAAAATTATATTCTTTCCAAATCTGTGGTCTGCAAAAGAAAAAAACAACTGGGGGAAAAATTGGGTGGATACTGAAATCACATGAATAATATAATACCATATATATTGCTGTTAATGTTTTCTTATAGTTGTAATTACGAAAAAAACAGCGCCTCCAATAAACAAAACAATAACCCTGAAGTTAAAAAATCCTATTATAAATATAATTTAGATGTTACTGGCCTACATATTCTGGAAGAAAATGTTCGAAATGGAGAAAGTGTTGGTAAAATTTTAAATAATTATAATGTTAGCTTTGCTGACATTGATAAAGTTGCCAGATTATCTAGAGATATTTTTGACCTAAGAGATGTTAAGTCAGGAGGTGACTACGCATTAATATTTCAAGACTCGATATTTTCCAGTCCAATTTATTTTATATATGAAATTAACAAGGTCGACTTTTTAGTGGCAAGGCTACAAGACAGCATTCAAGTATATGTAGACAAAAAAGATCTGGTTATTAAAGAAAAAACCGGCTCCGGAATTATATCGTCTTCTCTTTGGTATGCCATGGAGGAGAGCAACTTGTCAGCCAAGCTAGTAAATGTTTTTGCTGATGAAATATATCCATGGACCGTCGATTTTTTTAGAATAAACCCAGGAGATAGATTTAAGGTAATTTATGATGCTAAATATGTAGAGGGGGAGTTTATTGGCATCGGAAAAGTACACGCTGCATTATTTCACAGTAATGGGGAAGAGTATTATGCCCTAGCGTTTAATGAAATGGGTGGATTTGAGGATTTTTTTGATGAGAATGGAAATAACCTAAGGAAATTTTTTCTAAAAGCGCCCGTTTCTTTTACTCGAATCTCTTCTAAGTTTACTAAAAAACGGAAGCATCCTGTTACTGGAAGATGGAAAGGTCACTTTGGTACCGATTTTGCGGCCCCTATTGGCACGCCCATATACAGTACGGCGGATGGAATAGTTGTAGAAACATCTTACACAAGATATAATGGTTATTATGTTAAAGTCCGCCATAACGGAACATATACTACTCAATATTTACATATGGATAAGTCTAGTAAGAATTTGTGGGCAAAAAAGAAAATAAAAAAAGGAAAAAAAGTTAGACAGGGAGTGGATATTATTGGTTATGTTGGAAGGTCAGGGCAAGCAACAGGCCCACATGTTTGTTATCGTTTTTGGAAAAATGGAAGGCAGGTAGACCCATTTAAAACATCTCTGCCGCCATCTGACCCAGTAAAAAAAGATCGAAAAGAAGAGTTTGAAAAAAGGAAAGTAATATTAATGGAGAAACTAAATGCTATAAGTTATCCTGATGAATATATTAATATTGATTCTATTGAATCTGTTAATGTCGCCACCTAGGCATTAACCCAATCTCCATTTGCTTTTATCAAATTAATTAACTCTATTAAAGCATCTTCCGTTTTAATATTTTTCTTTACCATTTTTTGCTTCTTATATAGGCTTATCCTGTCCGACCCTGTTCCAACATATCCATAATCTGCATCTGCCATTTCTCCTGGCCCATTTACAATGCAACCCATAATGCCTATTTTTAATCCTTTTAAATGAGATGTTGCATTGCGAATTTTTGCAGTTGTTTCTTCAAGATCAAAGAGGGTCCTTCCGCAAGAAGGGCAGGAAATATATTCCGTCTTTGAAATCCTTGTTCTTGTAGACTGCAAAATATTAAACATGAGCTTGTTTATTCCTCTCCTATCATTGGTTGTGGTTAAAAAAATGCCATCCCCCAAGCCATCGAGCAATAAAGCTCCCATTTCAACTGAAGACTTAATTTGAATTTTTTTTAAACTAGTGTTACTATAATGTCGATGAATAATAACTGGGTTTTTTATATTATTATTAATTAGTTTCAAACAAAACCTTCTTTGTTCTGCCACACTATTTTTATTGCTTGTCTCCATTAAAACAATTAATGTTTTATCGCCTTTTAAAACATCTATTGTAGACTCATTTAAATCATCAATAGATAGTCTTAAAAAATTGATTTTAGAGGATCTTTTATGACTTGCAATATATTCTTTTAAAGAAAACATTGGATAGCCCTTTCCATGTTTGTCCCAAGAGCTATAATGATAAATAGCCCTTAAGCTTCCGGGCAAACCAAACGAGATGCTATTGTTCCCTAAAAAAACATAATCACATGCAGCATCATCTATATTCCATTTATCCAATGGTACTGAATATTTATAACCCAAGTCATATAATGATGCTGGTGTAATTTTTTCTTTATATGAAATATCTGCAATCACAACAGGCACAAAATCAACTCCCAGATTTACAACTAAATGTGTTTTTCTTCTAGAATAGGCAAAAGGATTAAGAGGATTGTTTTTTAGTTCCATTATTTTTTTATGATCTTTTATATCCTCAACATAGTCCTTTAGCATTTTTGCAACAGGGATTTCATGTTCTGGGGGCTCTGTTAAAGATACTCTTATAGTGTCGCCAATACCATCTACCAATAACGACCCTATTCCTATAGCCGACTTTATTCTGCCATCATCTCCATCTCCCGCTTCTGTCACACCCAAATGTAATGGATAATTCATATTCTCCTGATTCATCTTATTGATTAACAGTCTATATGCCTGTATCATAACAATTGGATTGCTGGCTTTCATAGATAAAACCAACTCTTTAAAATCTAATTTTTCACAAATCCTTACAAACTCTAAAGCTGATTCCACCATGCCCAAAGGAGTGTCACCATACTTACTCATAATTCGATCCGATAAAGAACCATGATTAGTTCCTATTCTCAAAACTGTTTTATGTCGCTTACAAACCTGGACTAATGGATCCATTTTATCTTCTATTCTTTTTAATTCGTCTAAATACTGAGAGTCTGAATAATTATATGTTTGAAATTTTTTTTTATCTGAATAATTTCCGGGATTAATTCTTATTTTTTCCACAATTTTAGCCGCCTCAATCGCCGCATTTGGGGTAAAATGTATATCTGCAACAAGGGGGGTTTTATAGCCCCTTTTAGATAGAAGATTTTTAATATTATACAGATTGTGTGCTGCCTTTATATTGGGGGCTGTTAACCTAACAATTTCGCAACCTGCTTCAATCATTTTTATGGATTGATTAACAGATAATTCTGTGTCCATAGTATCAGTGGTTGTCATTGATTGAATCCTAATTGGGTGATGACCTCCTATGCCAACATCTCCAATATAGATTTCTCTAGTTTTTAGTCTGGAGAACTTTGTTATATCATTACAATAATCATTATTCATATGATATAACTTTAAATAGTATTGGTCGACTGGGAGACGCATCGTTTTCAAAAGCAACAAACTGTAAATTCAAAAAATATAAATCATCTACAATGCTATCAGGAACATATATTAATTCTGTAATTGTACAGCCCGATCTATTAGAATCTGGGAACTGCCAAAAAGTTTTATGTGCAACCACTTGACCATCATCTTTTTCTTTATCAATAGATGGCGTATCTATCAACAAATGCCTAACATTAATATCAACCATGTATTGAGCGGCCCCCCTTGATAAATATGGTGGATTTGTATTAGAATAGTTGTGGGTTTTTTTTGAACTATGATTTGGTAAAGTTCTAATAATCAAAGCCTCTATTTTTTCTTCCCGCTTGACTAATTGTTGAATCATTTTTTTCGTAATTATATAGTCGCCTTTGTTTTCCCGAGGATAAACTGTAATTAATTTTGAAAGAAAAAAATATTGTTTTAATTCGTTATTTAAAGACTCATTATTTACACTAATATGGCCTACACATTCCGTGTGAGTAGAGTGAGCATGGGGATTAAATGATATATTATTAAAATTAACAGCCGCACCCATTGAAACAGACCCTTCCCATTCTCCATTTTTTACTGGCTCTATTCTTAATCTATCTATCCCCCAGGCAACAACCCCAAGAGGATCGATTGGTATAGAAATATCAAGAGCTTGATTGAGATCAATTTTGTATTTTTGATTATTATAATAAATGTCTGCGATCATAATTAAAGTATAAAAAGTCTTTTTGATATACCATCTGAAAATAGCATGCCCTTTTCTGTTAAGCGAACCACTCCTTCTATTGTATTGATCAATTTCTGTTTCTCTAATTTATTAATTTCTTTCTTAAAATCATTAATCTCTAGTATTTTCATGTGGCAGAATAAAGCTGTTGGGTCTAATCCACGGGATGTTCTAATGCTAGTTAAAATCTGTTCGTTAACTATGTCTTTGCGATTTAGTTTTTCTGTTTCATAACAAATTTGATCTGATTCTATTTTTTGACAGTAAATACTGTTGTTTCTAATATTCCATTGTCTTGTATTTCTATTAAAAGAGTGAGCAGATGGACCAACGCCTAAATATGGTGTTCTATCCCAATAGTTTTGATTATGTTTAGATTGGCAACCCTGTTTTGAAAAATTAGAAATCTCATAATGCAGAAAATTATTTTTCAACAAAACCTCTCTTGCAATAATGAATTGCTCTCGACCCTGAGATGAATTTAATGGTTTATATTTATTTGTATTGATAAAATGCTGTAGTGGAGTTTTAGCTTCTACAGTAAGACAATAACACGATACATGTGATACATTATACATAATAATACTGTGTATATTTTTTCTCCAATTTAAATTAGTTAGTCCAGGGAACCCATATATTAAATCTACATTGATGTTGTCTATTTTTGATTTGCTTAATAACTCTATTGATTGGAATGCCTGAGCTTTATCATGTGCTCTATTCATATATTTCAAATGATTATCACTCAAAGCTTGAATTCCCAAACTTACCCTATTCACTCCCATTCTGTGCCAATCCATGATTTTATCCACCTTAATGTCTTCCGGATTAGCCTCGATAGTAATTTCTGGATCTTTAGCCAAAGAAAACGTTTTAAAAATACTATTAATTATCGTCGAGATTTCACCCGATTCAAGAATAGAGGGGCTTCCTCCTCCAAAATAAATTGTTTCAACTGGAGTGTTTTTAAGAAAGTTTTTTTGTATTTGCAATTCTTTTTTAATACTTAAAAGAACTCTTTTTTTTATTTTAAATGAAGTGGAAAAATGGAAATCACAATAATAACAAGCTTGTGAGCAAAATGGAATGTGAACATATATTCCCGCCATGTTTATTTATTCAATACTATCCTTAAAATCGTTTCCTTGTATGGATTAGATTTCAAAACCTTTACCGTGCCGCCATGATAATCCTTCACAATCCTCTTAACTAAAGATAGGCCAAGGCCCCATCCTCTTTTTTTAGAAGTAAACCCTGGTTTAAAAATTTCTGAGAATAATGTTTGTTTAATCCCCTTACCATCATCTATTATGTCTATTAAAACCTGTTTTTCAGCATCTGTAACATTTATACTTATTGTTCCTTTTTCACTAATTGCATCTGCGGAATTCTTAATTATATTTTCTATTACCCATTCAAATAAATCTATATTCAATTTTGTAGAAATTGTGGGCTTATTAGAATGCACTTTTATAGCTATTTTAGATGATAATCTTTGTTGCATATAGTTGGCGGACTTTTTTAAAAGTGGCACAATATTCTTGGCTTCTAAAATTGGTGAGGAGCCTATTTTAGAAAAACGAGATGCTATCACCGTTAATCTCTCAATATCTTTTTCCATTTCTTTTGTAATAGACTCTGAAAATTTCTTTTGCTTTAAGTATTCTATCCAGCCTATAAGTGATGAGAGTGGTGTGCCAATTTGGTGAGCGGTCTCTTTAGCCATTCCCGTCCAAACTTTATTTTGCTGAGCAACTCTAGCATTACTAAAAGCAAAATATGCTATTAACATAAATGCCCCAATAATCGACAACATAAAAAATGGAAACTGTTTTAGTTGTTGCAACAGCCTAGAGTCTTTATAATAAATAAATTCCTTCGTGCCATCGATGAGCTCTATCTCTATAGGCGAATACTTTCGTGACATTAAAGTCAACTCTTTCTCTAAATCAATAATACTTCCTGATTTACTTATATTTCTATGAGCTATAATTTCTCCTTGAGAATTAGTATGTATCGCCGGCACCGTTGTATTATTATTTACAACTTCGAACACAAAACCTATATCATAATTGGAATTGCTAATACTTGATAATTCTTTTGTGGCTTTTGCCCACAGGGCAACTTTACTATACTCCTCTTTTTTAAGCTTATTTGCTAAATTATTTGTGTACCATAATGTTATCCCAACTATCATAAGAGCTATAACAACAAGTGCCTTAAAAATAATATTATGAAAGCTTAGATTCATATATCTAAATTAACAAAAGAACTTAATTATTTTTATGTAAACTTTCTATTTCTTTTTTTGTCAACTCTCTCCATTTTCCTAGTGACAACTTGTTTTTGGTTAAACAGCCATATGCAACTCTGTCTAATTTTATTACATTATATCCTAAAAACTGAAAGAGCCTTCTAACAATTCTATTTCTCCCAATATGTATTGTGATACTTAAGTGTGCTACACCAATATGTTTTAGTTCAATGGGCTTAATCGGCCCGTCCTCTAGCTCAAATCCTTGTTCTATCTTTTTAAAATCCGACTCCTTCATGGCTTTATCCAAATGCACATGGTATGTTTTTTGAACATTATATTTGGGGTGCATTAGCTTCTTTGACAACATTCCATCATTAGTAAATAATAATAATCCCGTAGTATTTTTATCCAGTCTTCCAACTGGGACGACCCTTTCATTAAAAAAGTTTTTAATTAATGACACAACGGTGCTTCTTCCTTTTTCATCCGACATAGTTGTGATGTATCCCATCGGCTTATTTAATAGCACATATCTTTTTTTTTCAATAAAAATTAGTTGTCCATTCACAAAAATATTATCTCTAGAAGACACTCTATATCCTAAATTATAAATAACCTGCTTGTTTATTGTTACTTTACCCTCTTTTATCAAATCATCCGCCTTTCTTCTAGAGCAAACCCCACACATAGCAATAAATCTATTTAATCTTATTCCTTCCATAGGATTACAATCATATTTTATAAAAAATTTTGGAGTTATCGTTATTTACCTGCAGCTCTATTTCCGATCCTATAATAATCGGCATATTATAAGATCCGTGTCCAGAAGGAAAATTAAAGCATACAGGAAAATTATATTTTTGAACTACATCTTTAATGGCCAAGTATGCTGATTTACCAAAAGGAATTTTATTGTCTTTTATACTAGTCATTTGTCCAACAATTAATCCTTTTATAGAATTTAATAACCCTGATCTGTCTAAAGAGTACATGATTCTTTCTATATGATATATGTATTCATCGGTGTCTTCTATAAAAAGGATGCAATCTTTATTCATTTTTGGAAAAGAAGGGGAAGATAATATGCTGTATATAATCGATAAATTTCCCCCAATCAATGTTCCCGCACTTTTGCCATTTATATTAAGATGATTGTAAGCTATTATTATGCTCTTTTCAACATCACCTCTCAAAAAATTAAATAATTGATTTATATTGTTCTTTTTAACAAAAGAAAAGTTAAAAGCCATTGGTGCATGAATAGACATAATTTGATACTTTGTATATATATGTATGAGTATTATTGTTATATCACTAAATCCTATTAGCCATTTTGGGTTTTTAAAAAATTTAGAAAAATCTATTAAATCTATTAATTGTATTGTGCCATATCCTCCCCGAGCAAATAATATGGCTTGTGAATCCTTTGAGTCAAGTGCAGACTGCAGCATATCAACACGTTGACGAATACTGCCTGCAAAAATATTTTCTTTAACAAGAATACTAGCATCATATTTAACCTTGAAGCCCTGTTCTTGAATTAATTTAATCCCTGGATTTAAGTCTTTTTCTGTGATAAATCTCGCAGGGGCAGCTATTTCAATAGTTGCACCTTTTGCTAAAAAGGGTGGTATTATATATTTATTACTATTGATTTTCATTCTTTTAGCATATTTTTACACAATATACAAAACTATGTCTGAGTCTTCTAGATTTACTATTACTGCCGCATTGCCTTACGCAAATGGCCCCATACATATTGGACATTTGGCGGGTGTATATATTCCTAGCGATATTTTTTCAAGATATAATCGTTCTTTAGGAAAAGATGTATTATATATTTGTGGGTCTGATGAACATGGTGTGCCAATAACAATATCTGCAAAAAAAAATAATGTTTTACCAATCGATATTGTTGAAAAATATCATAAAATAATTAAAGATTCTTTTGTCAAATTTGGCATTTCTTTTGATATCTATGATAGAACTTCTAATAAACTACATCATGAAATTGCTTCAAACTTTTTTAAAAAACTATATGAAAAAGGTGTTTTTATTGAAAAATTTTCCGAACAATTTTACGATAAAAATGAACAAACCTTTTTAGCGGATAGATATATAATGGGAACATGCCCCATATGTGATTTTAATGAAGCATATGGAGATCAGTGTGAAAAATGTGGCTCAAGTCTAGAGCCCTCTGAATTAAAAAACCCTCAATCAGCTTTAAGTGGAGGGGATTTAATCAAAAAAAAAACTAAGCACTGGTATCTCCCCTTAGATAAATATGAAGACTGGCTGAGTAATTGGATTCTAAAAGAAAACAAAAAAAATTGGCGACCCAATGTATTAGGTCAATGCCAGTCTTGGATAAGTAATGGGCTGCAACCTAGAGCTGTAACTAGAGATTTAAATTGGGGTGTTAAGGTTCCTATTAAGGAGGGGAAGGATAAAGTACTCTATGTATGGTTTGACGCTCCAATAGGTTATATCTCTGCATCTCAAGAATGGGGTAAAAAACAAAATAAAGATTGGAAGCCATATTGGCTAAGCTCAGAAACAAATTTAGTACACTTTATAGGGAAAGATAATATCGTCTTCCACTGTATTATTTTTCCCACCATGCTTAAGGCTCATGGTGATTATATTTTACCGAAAAACGTTCCTGCAAATGAATTTCTAAATCTTGAAGGGCGTAAAATATCAACATCTCGTAATTGGGCAGTATGGCTGCATGAGTATCTAACTGATTTCCCTAATCAACAAGATGTACTTAGGTATGTTTTATGTACAAATGCTCCTGAGAATAAAGATCATGATTTTACATGGAAGGATTTTCAAACAAGAAATAATAGTGAGCTTGTTGCGATATTTGGGAATTTTATTAATCGTGTGTTTGTATTATGTCATAAATACTGGGATGGGGTTGTGCCCCCAAAAAATGCTCTGGAACAAGTTGATATTGAAGTTATTGAAAAATTATCTTTTGCCCCAAAAGAAATTGGAAAATACATTGAAGAGTATAAGTTTCGTTTTGCCATCAATGAATTAATAAATCTGGCAAGAGCCGGCAACAAATACCTTGCAGACACTGAACCCTGGAAACTATTTAAACATGATGGCTCAAAAAAAAGGACGGAAACCATTTTAAATATTGCTATTCAAATTACAGCAACTCTCTCTATAATTTCTGAGCCCTTTATGCCCTTTACATCTCAAAAGCTTATGCAAATGATTGGGGCTGGTTTTAAAAAATGGACAGCAGCAGGCAATGTCGAACTTATAAAAAATGGACATACTCTAAATAAGCCATCACTACTATTTAGTATTATTGAAGATGATAAAATTCAAAGTCAAATTGTCAAACTTAAAAGCAAAAAATGACTAGCGGTACATTAAAATTGAAAAAATATATATTAAAATTAAACGATGGCTTTAACAATAATTATTTAAAAAGCTTTCGTAAGAAAACAGAAACATAAAAGAATATAGAAGAACAGTTTAAATAATAAAATATATTATATTTATAAATATCGTGAGAGCAATTTTAATCTTTTTACTAATTCCTTGTTGGACCATAGGACAAGAATTTTATCCTGGTTCTATTTATAATATAGATAGTCCGATTTGCTACAACAATACTGCCACATTAGGCTTTGAAGCTAATCCTTATGATGAAAATAGCAATTATAGCTATCAATGGCAAAAGTCATGGGATGGGGCTAATTGGTTTAATATCCCAAACGCTAATTCAACAATATACACCACAGATTCTCTTTTTATAGACACATATTATAGAGCCATCGTTTCTTCTAATAATATATCCATACCAACCAATCAAATTGTTGTATATGTCCTTCCCGAATTACAGCCTGGCTTATTATCACAACCCGATAGTATATGTGTGTATGATGAATTTATATTAGATTTTGAAATTGGGGCATCAGGGGCCGAATGGAACTGGGGAGGGTTTTTAGAGTTTTCATATCAATGGCAACAAAACAATCTTGAAGGGGATTCTTTATTAATAGATGAAGAAAATTGGATGGATGTCGGTGGCAATTGGAACATCTATTGTAGTTCTCTTCCTCTAGGCACATATGCTTTTAGATGCATGATAAGCTCATCATATGGTTGTGGGGTAAAATATACTGAAAATGCATTCTTACGAGTTGTTGATTGTGTAACAAATCTTAAGGAAGAGGGAAATAACATATCAATTATTGATGAAATTAACCTTCTGGGGCAACAACAACTAAATAGTAAATTTTTAATCTACATATATAGTGATGGAACTGTTAAGAAAACATGTCAATTATATAAATAGAGTGGGATTATTATTTGCGAGTGATTTGATGATTTATTCTCTTATAATGCTTAGCATGATCTTTTTCCGTATAGCAAGTCAAAATCAAAAATTTCTAATTTAATAATGAAAAATGAAGACTTACAAGCTATCTGATTTTCCCAAAAAGTTACATGAAGAAATGGAAAAAACATTGAGTAAAATTAAAGATTATGAAGCAATGTGTAAGCCTGTTTCTCCTGATAGCGCCATTGGAAGGGTGTCTAGAATGGACGCAATAAATAATAGTAGTGTTGTAATGGCAGCCTTAAATAAAGCAAAAGAAAAATTAGAAAAATTAAAATCCATAGAAACCTTTGTAAATACAAAAGGTTTTGGTAGTTGTATAAAATGCAAAAAAGAAATTCCACTAGAGCGATTGTTCCTAGTTCCGGAAAGCTCTTTCTGTGTTAATTGTGCTTAATAAGAGGGTAATATAAAATGAATTGGTTAAATAGGCTAAAGATTAAATGGGGCATCAAATCAAATATACAATTTATAATAATCATGATTGTCTTTGCAATTACTGGCTCTTTGTCTCTTATTCTTTCTAAACCTATACTATTAATCCTCGGAATAAGTCCCTCAATTGGGAAATGGGTTTATTACCCTTTAAGATTGATGGTTCTTTTCCCCATATATCAAATATGTCTTTTGTTAATTGGCACATTATTAGGGCAATTTTATTTTTTTTGGAAACTTGAAAAAAAGATGTTTCAAAGAATTGGGTTAATGAAATTGTTTGAAAAAAATAACTCTTCTAATTAGAGAGCCTACATTTTAGTATTACATATATTTTTTATTACTTATATTAGCCTTAAAATATTTTACCATGAGAAAAATACTAATTCTTCTTGTTTTGCCTATTTTAGGTTTTTCCCAAAATATTGGTGGTCTTAATAATGACTCTTTCTATAATGACCCTCAAGTAATTGGTTGTGTAGATTTAGATGAAACGCTTGTAGATTTAGTTTCAATTTTTGGTGACACTTCTTTTTTAGATGGATTATTGGGGTGTGCGGAACTTATTCCTACTTTAGAATCGGGTATCCTTTCTGCATTTCTTCCATTTGATATACCATTAGATTGTAATACAGACTTAACTCCTTTTGGTTATTTAGACATGGATTTGTCTGATGTATGTGAGTGCTCTTGTCAAGACTATTTAAGCATACCAGATTTAGACATATCATCTAGAATGGTAATTGAAAATATGTCTATTTTAGGACAAGCTTCTAATCTTTCTAATTTTAGTATTGATATATATTCCGATGGGAGTGTAAAGAAGAAGCTTGTTATTAAACAGTAAGGCTCTTCATTGGAAAAAACTAATGCTGATTTTATTATTAAATCCTATTATTAGTTATTCGCAATATACAGACAATTCAAAAAACTAACTTTGTATAGTATCTTAGATTATAAAAAAGGAATAGGCGGCGTTGGATACGCAAAATCTATACTAAAGTCCCCAAATACTGATTTTTTTTATAGAATGGAACCTTCATAGCGGGAAACACTCTCTCTCTGGATCTAAGAAAATAAATGATTAATTTATTTTTAGATTCTATGAAGTCAGTTCCACACAAAGTATTTATAGTATTAGAGGAGGATTTTATGCTCCTTCTCTAGGAATAGAAAAAACAATTTTTATTAATGCTGGAATCAATTCAACTATTAAAATCTACTCTGATAAACGTGTCGATTTAATTAGTTTCCCGAACCTTAATCTAAGTTTCAGGTATTAGGTTGGCTTGATTTACTTATTGCAATTATTATGCTGGTCTAACATTAACCGCTCTCATCCCTTTTGGGTCTTCGGCTAATTCAAACTCAACAATATCTCCGTCTTTTATGCTTTCTTCAATACCTGTAGAGTGTACAAAATAGTCTTTATCTCCTCCGTCTTCTGTTATAAATCCAAATCCTTTAGTGTGATTAAAAAACTTTACTGTTCCCTTTTTCATATTTATATTTTTTTTTATTAGTTGGCTAATTTAACAAAAACCTAGATATCCACACATATTAAATGAAGTATATTTATATTCCTTAAAAAAAATTAATATTTAATCGCCATCTATTTGTTATAACAATTATGAATTAATGCCATATACAAAATACCCTATTATAGGTTTTGTGAGCCCAAATATGATTTACTTTTATTATATTTAACGCATAAATAATGTGCGGTGATGGAACTGGCAGACATGCCCTCCTGTCTCGAGGGTGGAGATTTTGGGATAAATCAAAAGATATTTAGAGGGTTGACCACTAAGTCTTGCAAGGCGTTAATTTGTTTTTTGACTAACCACTTCGTGGAGGTTCGAATCCTTCCCGTACAGCATATTTCGAAATTATAACAACGAAGTTTTAGCAATACTTGAAACCCCCAAAAAGGGCAAAAAGTTTTATGTAGCTATAAATAAGAAAGGTGGGTGGAATATAGATTATCTCCTAGATTAAAAAAAATCCTAAAACATAATGTTTTGAAAAAACTCTGAAAAAGGCATTATTATTAAAAACCAAGGATAGAAATACACTTTAACACCGCCATTCTCTTAAGACTAGGCAATTTTTAATTACAAAAAATTACTTATGAGATGTCTATTGCGCATTTAATTTTTTTATTAACGATTTAAAGTCTTCTTCCATGCTTTTTAAATCATAAACTTTTTTATTATTCTCATTATATGTATAATACGCGCCCAATTCTATTTTTTGACTATAAATGTGTTTCATAATATTTTACCCATTTGTTATGCTTAAAATAAGGCAAAAACAATGCCAAACTAATGGAAAAAATATATAGTTAGAGCTAAGATTTGTGTTTTAACAATTTGATAAGCCTGTGCTTTAATTTGTCTAATTTCATTTTTCTCCACCACACCTTATTGTCATTGCCCTGCTCTTCAGCTCTATGAATTTTTTTATTAAGTTGATTGATTTTTTTTTTTTAAGTATGTTTTATCTATATTTTTCACAATGTATAATTTACAAAAAAATTGCTTCTCATTCAAGCAGGAAAAATAATTACATTTGTAAAAATTAAAATACTATGAAATCTCGACTTTTATTAATCTTTCTTTCTCCACTTTTGTTTTATTATGAGAAAAGAGGTGAAACATATATAGTTTTTTTTCCATGAAAAAAATTTTTAGAATTATTGCAGTATTAGAAGGGGCTTCATATATCCTGCTTTTAATTGCTACCCCAATAAAATATGTTTTAGATAATGAACAATATGTAAGGGCTCTTGGAATGCCCCACGGCCTTTTATTTATTCTATATGTATTCATGGCCTTAATTATGCAAAAAAAAATGCGATGGAATGCAAAAAATTTGGCTATTATTATACTATCATCAGTAATTCCATTTGGGGCTTTTTATGTTGATTATAAATATTTAAAATAAGTAAATTAGATATGATAGAATATAAAGTAATTGGGGTTCATGATTGGTGGTCAAATCATTCATTAGCAAAAAAAATGGAAACAGCATTAAACGCTCACTCAAAAGATGGGTGGGTTTTAGATAGTTTTGAGTTAGGTCAATACGGCTATAGTGCAATTGTTACTTTAAAAAAACCCACCCAGAATCTATGAACAAACTTTTGCTTTTGCTTATTGTTCCTATATTTTGTTATTCCCAGCCTTCAGCAATGCAGGCAATTGGGTCTTTAAAAACTTATGCCATATTCTGTCCATGCAAATTGTTTAAATATTATGAGGCTGGTGAAATATTTTATTTCTGTGAAGACAAAAAAAACCTCATCAAATATCATATAAAAGAATTTAAACACCAAGATAGGATAGATATATTATTAAATGCTTTGGACCAGAATATATATAGAAAAGAAGGGCAGCGATTTCAATCAAAAGTAGGGCGTGATAAAATACAGGCCCTTGATAGTTATTTAAAAAAAAACCCCAATGGGGTTATGGTAGATTTTATTAATGATAAGGCTATTGTAGTGCATGGGGAGAGTGAAAAAAAAATATTTTTTTCCGATGAAAGGTTTATTGCTTCATATGAAATCATAGTGTCCGGAAAAAACAATGATGTAATAAATGCATTTTTTAATAAATCCATTAGTTCCTTGAGCTTCAAAAGACAGGGTTTTAAAAAGAGATTTTAAGCTAAACTATCAGCTCGGAGGTCATCTGTGAAGTGTGCAACAGTCATTACTGCGATCAAGCGGGAACTAAAAGCTGTTGATGTGCTAATGTAAATAAAGGCCTCTATTTTTGTAGACTTACCTTTTCATACTTAATTCAGTATATTTGATTTATGAAAAAGGTTGTTATTATTGGAGCTGGAATTGGAGGTTTGGCTAGTGCAATTCGATTTGCAAAAAAGGGCTACCAAGTAGAGGTTTTTGAAGCATCTAATTCTATTGGAGGAAAAATAAAAGAGATAAAAAGCCAAGGATTTAGATTTGACTCAGGGCCTTCTTTATTTACAATGCCCGAATTGGTAAATGAGCTAATTCATTTGGGAGGAAAGACTCCGAAAACATATTTCCCATATTTTAAATTAAAAAAAAACTGCATTTATTTTTTTGAAGATGGAACAAAAATTACTGGATATTCTAACTTAAAAAAGTTTGCAATGGAAGTGTTTAAAAAAACTAAAACCCCAGCAAAATATATATTTAAGCATTTGAAAAAAAGTAAATTTATTTATAATGCCACCAAATTTATTTTTCTAGAACAATCTCTTCACAAAATATCTACGTACATCTCTTTTAATACATTAATATCTTTTTTGAAAATTCCCTTTTTAGATATTTTTAAAAGTATGAACCGTGTAAATAAAAAGACTCTTAAAAATAAAAAAATAGTACAATTATTTAATAGATATGCCACATATAATGGGTCCAATCCATATGAAGCTCCTGGTGTATTAAATATAATTCCTCACCTGGAATTTAACCAAGGCGTATATTTTCCTAGAAAAGGAATGGTGAGTATTCCAAAAACATTATATAATATATGTAAGGATCTAGGGGTTGTATTTCATCTTAATTCTAGTGTTGATAAAATTAAAGTAGTAAATAATCAAATTAAGGGTGTTGTCTCATTAGGTCAATTTCATAAGGTTAATACCATAGTATGTAATATTGATGTCTATTTTGTATATAAAAATCTTCTTCCAAAAAAATTCTATTTTAAAAAACACTTATTACAAGAACGATCTTCATCTGCAATCATTTTTTACTGGGGAATTCGGAAAAAATTCAAAAAACTTGATCTTCATAATATATTTTTTTCTAAAAACTATCAATTAGAATTTGAACAAATTTTTCGTCAAAAAACTATACCCGATGACCCTACTATATATATAAATATCACATCTAAATATAAAACTGATGATGCCCCAAATAATTGTGAAAACTGGTTTGTCATGATTAATGTTCCCCCAAATACTGGACAAAATTGGAGGGAACTCGTAAAACTGGCGAAAAAAAATATTATTAAAAAACTTAATAATATGCTTGATGAGTCTATTCAGGATTTGATTGTTTTTGAAAAAATACTAGACCCTGTTAAAATTGAAAAAAATACAGGGGCGTATCAAGGATCTCTTTATGGGTCCTCATCAAATAATAAAATGTCCGCGTTTTTTAGGCACTCTAATTTTTCAACTAAAATAACTAATTTATATTTTTGTGGTGGAAGTGTTCATCCAGGTGGAGGAATACCTTTAGCTATATCTTCTGCCAAGATTATTGATAGATATATAAATTAATCGGCCTTCTCTTCTAAAACCATTATATTTAAAGTATGAAAAAACTACTGCTTATTATTATTCCTTTTTTTGGCTTTGGGCAAGAATATTTGACTTTTGTCCACAACGGCCTTCAACGAAATTATATCTACTACGAGCCAAGTGGTATTGAGGCCGGTGCTCCTTTAGTTTTTGTTACTCATGGTTATTCCGGGAGTGCTCAGGGAATAATGAATTACTGTGGAATGAATAATATAGCTGACCAATATGGATTCGCAGTATGTTATCCTGAAGGAACATCTGATAATTGGGGGACCAATTTTTGGAATGTAGGTTATGATTTCACATCTGGAAGTAGTGTTGATGATGTTGGCTACCTAACAGAGCTAGCAAGTTTCTTGCAAACTGAAAAAAATCTTAGTGTTTATAATACTTTTTTAACAGGGATGTCTAATGGTGCGGAGCTATGTTATCTTATTGCATGTGAATCGATGGGGGTATTTAGGGCATTTGCCCCTGTAGCTGGAACCATATTTCCTAATGGACTTACAAATAACAGCTGTAACGGGGAACCTGTTTCAATATTTGAGCTTCATGGTATGAACGACAATGTAACTCTATTTGAGGGGGATTCAAATGATCAATTTTGGGGACCATACTTGGGGGTGGATTCTATAATAAATTACTGGACAGAAATTAATGGATTAAACGAATTAAATATTGACACCCTACCTAATCTAAACAACAATAACAAATTTACTATTAGCTACAAATACTATTCTTATAAGAATAATAATAAAGTGTGGTTATATAAACATAAAGATGGGCATTCTTGGGATATAGATGATATTATTGTGTCACAAGAAATATGGAGCTTCTTTTATCAATTTTTATCCCCCAACAACTCTTGTATCGCACCCTTTAATAAAAATAAATGCATATTAAAAAAATTAGATCTTTTCGGAAGAGAAACAACAAACAAGGGCTTCCAATTACATATCTATGATAATGGGGCTGTAGAGAAAAAATATCTTATAAAATAAAAGGCTCCGCTTTGATAAAAATCTCATAACAATCTGTATATTTGAAGCATGAAAAAACTATTACTCCTTCTTATTGTTCCTTTTTTAAGCTTTGGGCAACAATTGATAACAGAAAATATGATTTTTGATGGCCAAGAACGAGAATATCTAATATATATTCCTTCAAGCTATGATTCAAAAAGCGAATTTCCATTATTATTTAGTTTTCATGGCGGGGCTGGATATGCAGAATATTTTATTAACGAAAATGATATGAGACCTATTGCAGATACTGCAAATTTCATTGCAGTATATCCTCAGGGAGCTATAGATCCTGAAGGAGGTACCACTTCATGGATTCATAAAGCACCAACAGATCATGATGACATCTTTTTTATTGAAGCAATCATTGACGTCTTAAGTCTTGAGTATTCTGTCGATCAAAGTCGTGTATATGCCTGTGGCTATTCAGAGGGAGCCGTTTTTTCTTACGAGCTAGGATGTCGTTTAAATAGTAAAATTGCTGCATTTGCGGCAGTGTCTGGCAGCATGCTAGACAACTACTATAGAGATGATATTTATGGTTGGGGACCATGCACGCCTGTGCATCCAACTAGTATGATGCTTATTCCTGGTACGCTTGATGATAATCCTCACTCTAATTACGAAGGTGAATCTTATTATGACATGCCTCTATATATGTCGGCAGATGATATCACAAATTACTGGTCAAACTATAACAATACAGACTTTAATCCTATTGTCACTAATGTTGAAGATAGTGCCCCTAACGATGGTAGCACTGTAGAAAGAAAGAGGTGGCTAAATGGTGATAATTGCAGTTCTGTTCAAGAGCTTAAGGTTATAGGGGGTGGTCATGATTGGCCAGGTTCTTCTGGCAACATGGATATAAACGCCTCTGAAGAAATTTGGAACTTTGTTTCAAAATATAATACTAATGGCTTAATAAACTGTAATCTGTCATCTTCCCTCGAGTCATCAATTATATTCAAAAATCTTATTACAACAATCGATTTCTTAGGTAGAAAAACTAACACACATAAAGGCTTGCAATTACAAATCTATAATGATGGTTCTGTAAACAAAAAATATCTTATAAAATAAAAGCGTCCGCTTTGTAGATTCTTTTTATATTACTACCCCTACTGGACTTATTTCGAGCTAACCACTAAAGGATTTAGAGGTTTTTTATCTTTTATAAAAAAATACAGGCCTATCAAAATTCATATGGTTTCAATTGAACACTAGACTAATGCTTCTCTTTCAATACTAAAACCTTTATATTTACAATAAAATTACTTGTCATGTTTGGACTTTTTAAAAGAAGATCTCAAAGGGAAAAACTTTCGGATTTATATCGTAAAAAAAAAGAATTAGCATTTAAAGTTTCTAAAACCAATAGAAAAGAAAGTGATAAATTGGAAAAAGAAGCAAACGACATTCTTATTGAAATAGATAAACTTAAAGAAGATTAGTGTAAAATTTAATACTATGAAAAAAGTATTACTACTTGTTGTTGTTCCCTTTTTAAGTTTTGGGCAAATTGTGACTGAAGATTGCAGTTCCATTCCTGACCCGGGGCCCTGTTTTGGATGTGGACTCATATATTGGTTTAGTCCAACAACATCTCAATGCGAAGAAACGTGTTGGGGTTTGTGTGATGGATTGGTGCCTTTTTGGACACTAGAGGATTGTCAAAATAATTGTGAAAAAAATTCATTTATCCAAGAAATAAAACCCCCAACATATCTTATTAAAAAAATAGACATCCTAGGAAGAGAAACCAATAACAATAAAGGCCTCCAATTACACATCTATGATGATGGAACAGTGGATAAAAAATATCTTATACAATAAAAGTGCCCACTTTCGTAGATGCTTTATCTGTTGCTCCCCCTACTGAACTTATCTCGAACCATTTGCTAAAGGATTTGAACGGCTTTCATCTATTATATAAAGAGACTCAGGCATATCAAAAATCACCTAGTTTAAATTGAGCACCAGACCAAAACTTCCCTTTCAATACTAAAAACTTTATATTTGAAGTATGCAAAAACTGTTCTTAATCCTTATTCTATTATTTCTGTTTCCACTTGTTGGTTTAAGTCAAAATGAAAAACAACCTAAACATTATATCTCAATTGGGCTGCTAGATTCCAAAACGGGGTTCAGTGCTATTGGATATACCAGGTCTATTATACAAAATAAAAACAATGAGCTTTTTATAGGTTTTGGAACCATGCTTGCACTAAATACTGTTGTCGCAGGATATAAGAAATACCTGTTTAGATCTTTTATAGATGGATATTCTGTTATATCTGTTCAAAATATCTTTGGTCTGGGTAGTGACTCTGATGCTACTTGCTTCTCAATTGGATTTGAAAAAAAAATCTGGAAAGCATTCTTTATAAATTTGGGGGGTAATATTCATGTCTTTGAAGACGGGGATTTTCTAGCATTTCCTTTTTTAAATATAAGTATTCGATTCTAGATTATTAAGCTGTGCCAGCTACTAAAGAATTCACACGATTTTTATATTTTTTACAAGGAAATTCAAGCCTATCAAAAATCATATAGTTTGAATTGATCACTAGACTAACACTTCACTTTCAATACTAAAACTAGTATATTTGAAGTATGAAGAGATTAATTCTAATACTAGTTACACCATATATACTGCTCTCTCAAAATGTTTCAAACGAAATATTGACTCATGACAATATAGAAAGATCCTATATATTATACTTGCCTTCAAATTATGATGGCGCTAATTCTGTTCCACTAGTATTAAACTTACATGGCTATAGTAGTAATGCTGGCCAACAACTTATTTATAGTAAATTTTATGAGCTCGCAGATTCTGAGGGTTTTATTTTAATCCACCCTGAGGGGACAGCTGATAATCTGGGTTTCCAGTTTTGGAATAGTGGGTGCCAATTTTGGAATACTAATAATATAGATGATGTAGGTTTTCTAAGCAATTTAATTGACACCATTATATTCCAATATAATATCGATACGGAACAAGTATATAGTATGGGAATGTCAAATGGTGGATTTATGAGTTATCGATTAGCCTGTGAATTAAGTGACAAAATCGCAGCAATCGCCTCCGTAACAGGTAGTATGTGCGAAAATCAGATTGCATCATGTTCTCCAAACAAGCCTGTGCCAATTATGCAAATCCATGGCACAGCTGACCCAACAGTGACATATGAGGGTGGTAATTTTTCTGAGTTTGCATCAATAGATGATGTTGTTTCTTATTGGGTGGGTTTTAACAACTGTAATTCTAACCCTATTTTAAATATTGTGCCCGATAATAATATTTTGGACTTATGCACTGTCGAGCATTATTTTTATGAGAATGGGGATAGCGGATCCTCTGTAGAACTTTATAAAATAATAAATGGGGGACACACTTGGCCTGGGGCCGCAATTCCATTGGCTGGAAACAATACAAATCAAGACATTAATGCTTCTCAAATCATATGGGATTTTTTTAATAAATATAACATCAATGGACTAATTGAAAATAACTCAAGTATTCAAGAGCCGGAAACTAAAAAAAAGAAACTGAAATCTATTGATATCCTGGGCAGAGAACCCGCCAATAACGGTTTACAATTGCACATCTATAATGATGGTTCTGTGAATAAAAAATATCTTATAAAATAAAAGAACCCTCTTTCGTAGACTTCCCTTTCAATACTAAAACCACTATATTTGAATTATGAAAAAGTGATATTATGAATAATAAAGTACCTCCCCCAATTGTAACATTAATATCTAGTTTAGCAATCTATTTCTCTAGGAATCTTTTCCCTAATCATCATGGGCTTATACTAGATGCTTTTAGTATTTTATTATTAATCTGCGGAATTATTATTATTCGCACAGCATTTTTGTCATTTAAAAGTCATCAAACTACTATTAACCCATTAAATCTTACCAAGACATCATCGTTAGTTAATACAGGGATTTTTAAATATACTAGAAACCCTATGTATCTTGGAATGGTATTTATATTATTATCAATTGCTTTAAAATTTAATCTTTATGGTGGTCTAATTGTTATATTGTTCTTCTTTTCTTTTATTACAAAATTTCAAATAATTCCTGAAGAGAAAGCTATGGAAAAGCTATTTGGACAAAAATTCAACAACTACAAAAAGACAACTAGACGGTGGCTATAATAAACCGCCATTTCAATACTAAAACCACTATATTTGAATTATGAAAAAATTACTGCTTTTTCTTTTTATTCCATTTATAAGTTTTACACAAATGAATAAATTTGACACCAAGTATTCGCAAAATTTAAATCAAAAAGAAAAAGAAATTATCATAAAAAAAGGAACCGAGCCCCCCTTTAGTGGTGAGTATAATAGCTTTTTTGAAGTTGGAACGTATGTTTGTAAAGCCTGTGATAGCCCACTATACAAATCAAGTTCAAAATTTCAATCTAATTGTGGATGGCCATCATTTGATGATGAAATAAAAGGGGCAACAATTAAAATAAAAGACACTAGCTTGGGAATGAAAAGAATTGAAATATGTTGTACAAATTGCAAGGGGCATCTAGGTCACGTATTTTACGGAGAAAAATACACAGATAAAAATACGAGGTATTGTGTAAATTCCCTGTCTTTAAAATTTATAAAAAATTAATACTTAAAACATGAAAAAAGTTGGACTATACTTAATCCTCACATTTATAATTTATTTGATTGGTCAAATTTATTGGGGGGTTTTAATCGCTTGTGAAGACCCATTGTTTGGAGTAAACCATATAGATGATATAATACTTAATATAATATATACCTTAAGTGGAGCTTGTGGACTAATGAGCGGGGTAACATTATATAAATTAAACACATAATATGAAAAAAATATTACTCCTTCTTCTTATTCCTTTTTTGAGCTTTGGGCAAAAAGAAATTGAACTTCGTGAAACCGAAAAAATTATTATGGAGGATTTATGGACCCTTTTAAGGCCTGTTTACGCGAAAGGAAAATTACTGCTCCAGCCAGGAAATGCTTATTTAACAACTGAACGTTTTTATTTTACCACTGTTAAAAGAGCCATGGCAACAAAACACTTCGTTAAATCTTTTGAGTATTCAGAAATATCCTCTGTTAGAAGAGCAAGATATGACCAAAAAAGTGGGTATCGTATTATCTTGAAAAATGGTGAGCGACATACTTTTACAATAAGTAAATTAAGATTGCGAAGATTATGGATTCGAAAAATTAAAAACCATATTAAAAAATAAAAGCACCCACTTTCGTAGATGCTTTATCTGTTGCTCCCCCTACTGGACCTATTTCAAACCACCTATTAAAATACTTGAAGGTTTTTCATCTGTTATATAGAAATATTCAGGCTTATCAAAATCACCTAGTTTGAATTGATGAATAGATTAACACTTCCCTTTCAATACTAAAACCTTTATATTT
>MDTB01029964.1_pt1 | contig 26994 bp, 27 predicted proteins | sample 811161 | NCBI WGS metagenome assembly MDTB01 (sample SAMN05326650, study PRJNA326480) | marine metagenome | isolation source: seawater | place: Mediterranean Sea | collected 2009 | reverse complement strand
TAAAATAATAATCTGTGCTACTTTTATGTCTTTAATACTATATTTTGGATTAGATTATTTTGAAGAAGATTTAGAATATATCAATAAATTCAAGTCTATTTACCTTTTATTTATTGTAGGTTTTGTAGCAACAATTTATTTGATAACATGCTATTTACTAGGAATATTAAAAATTAGAAATTATAAAACAAATTGATATGACTTCAAAAAAATTGGTTTTTTCTGGTGTACAACCGACTGGTAACTTACATTTAGGTAATTACCTTGGTGCATTAAAAAGGTTTGTTTTATTTCAGAAAGAAATGGATTGCATTTATTGCGTTGTAGATTTACATGCTATCACAATTTTTCAACAACCATCTCAATTAAAAGAAAATATTTTAGAAACTACAGCTGGATTTTTAGCAACAGGTTTAAATGAAGAAAAAAGTATAATTTTTAATCAATCATCAGTTAGTGGTCATGCGGAGCTAGCATGGATATTAAATTGTATTTCCAGAGTTGGATGGTTAAATAGAATGACTCAGTTTAAAGATAAGGCAGGATCAGACAAGGAAAAAGCTAGCGTTGGATTGTATATATATCCAAATTTAATGGCCGCAGATATTTTACTCTATAAAGCAACGCATGTTCCTGTCGGAGCTGATCAAAAACAACATTTAGAGCTTTCAAGAGATATAGCTCAAAAATTTAATAATGATTTTAATTGCAAAAATTTTTTTCCTTTACCTGAACCCTTAATACAAAAAAATATTTCTAGAGTAATGAGTTTAAGAGATGGTACAAAAAAAATGAGTAAATCAGAAGAGTCTGAATATTCAAGAATAGATTTAAAAGACACACCAGAAGATATTGTAAAAAAAATAAAGAAAGCTAAAACAGACTCTAAACCAATTCCAGACAATGAAAAAGAATTAGCCGGGCGGCCAGAAGCATTCAATCTAATAAATATTTACGCTGATATTACCGAAAGCTCAATGACTAAAGTTTTAAATGAAATGAGTGGTAAAGAATTTTCTTTTGTTAAAAAAAAACTTTCAGAAGCTTTAATTGAAGTTATTAGTCCTATAGGGAAGAAAATTATTCAATTAATGGAAGATAAGGTTTATTTAGAAGGAATTTTGAAAAAAGGTAAGGAAAAAGCCTCTATCAAATCTGAGGAAAACCTTAAAAAGATACGTGAAATAATTGGTTTATTATAATATATACTATTTAAATGATACAAACTGAACAAACGCCAAATCCGGATTCTTTAAAATTTCTTTCAGAAAAGACTATTTCTACAATAGGAACTGAGGAGTTTAGAAAAAAAGAAATTTTATCAATTGAAAATAAATTTATTAAAAATCTGTTGAATATCGATGGAGTAGAACTTTTATTACTTGCAGAAAAATTCATTACAGTTAAAAAAACAAACGAGGTTACATGGGATATTTTAAAGCCAATGGTAATATCACATATAAATGATTATTTTGAAAATAATGACTCACCAATCTTAAATAAAAAGAAAATTGAGATTAAAAATAAGTTAGAGGCTTCCGATGATACTATTGAGAGAATAAATGATGTTTTAAATACTAAAATTAGACCTGCTGTAGCCAGGGACGGGGGAGATATTAAGTTTAAGTCTTTTAAAAATGGTGTTGTTCAAGTTGAACTTCAAGGAAGCTGCTCCGGTTGTCCAAGTTCATTAATGACTTTAAAACAAGGTGTGCAAAATTTATTGTGTCATTATGTAAAAGAAGTTAAATCTGTAGAGGCGGTTTAAAAATTATGGTTTCATATAGACAGAAATTGATAAATCTAGCGAAGATATATAAAATTAAAGAAGTATTAATCGATCAAGATTATTTGTCTACTACACAAATCGAATTGATACTTTTGAAAAAAAAAAATTCCAATACCCTCTGGTAAAGGCTTAATTTCAATTAAACTTAATAAAATATTTAGACTACCTATACTTAATTTTTTTAGAAAAATTCAAAATTTTTTTACCTCAACAAACAAAAATATTAATTCATTTACAAACAGAAAAATTAATAATTTGTTTTATATTATAAATTTATTTTTTAGCAGCGTAGGAAATTTATTTTCTTATATTGGCACATCTATAATAAATTTACTTAATAATTTTTATAATTTTAAAGTGAAAGAGGACTCATTTAATAAATTAATATCGAGAGCAGGTATTTTTTCGTTATTCATAATAATTGCTGTGAGTCTCTTTTATTTGAAGGAATTTGTAGTAAATTTAGACTCGGTAAAAATATCCCTAGAAATAAAATCCGATAAATCAAATCAAAAACAAGATGCCAAATTAGAGATAGTTAAAGTTCCAAAAAAAACTAATACTGGGACTAACGCAGAAAATAAAACTAACCCCAATAAATCTGATATAGTAAAGAAAAAAAAGTCTGAAGAAAAAAAAGTGAAAGCCAAGCAAAATGAACTGGCAAAAATTCCACAAAAAAATGATGAGATAAAAAAAACCTTAAAGCAAAATCCTAACTCCTTTGGATTAAATACTGAGACAGTTTTAAATTTATTTGAAGATTTAGAATACGATCTTGATAAAGTTAGATCTCAAAAGAAAGTAAAGCCTATATTTTTTACTAGATTTCCTGAGGATTTGGATAGCATAGGGAGTGTTAATAAAAAAAAAGAAACATTTATCAAAATAATACTGCCACTAGTCCTTGCTGAAAATCAAAAAATTTTCAATGATAGAGAAAAATTAATCAAAATTATTAAGAAAAAAATGACTACCGATAAAGAAAAGGCCTGGTTAAAACAAAAATTAAGAGAATATAAAGTTAAAAAAGGAGATATTGAGGAGTTAAAAAAAAGAATAGATATCATACCAAATTCCATTGCTCTTGCCCAAGCAGCAAAAGAAAGTGGTTGGGGAACGTCTAGGTTTGCTTTAGAGGGTAATGCAATTTTTGGACAGTGGACTTGGAGTGATAAAGGAATAGAGCCTTTAAATAAAGATAAAGGAGAAAGTCATAAAATTTTAAAATTTCCAATTTTAAGAGCATCTGTAAAAGCGTATATAACCAATCTTAACACTCATAAAGGTTACAAAGAATTTAGAGATAAAAGAAGCGTAATTAGAAAAAAGAACAAAAAAATGAGAGGTTTAGAGTTAATACACGAACTTCAAAATTATGCTCAAACAGGCAAGGAATACACAAAGACTTTAGAAAAAATAATTGTTCAAAATGATTTGGATGATTTTGAAAATGCAGAACTTATAGATAATAATTCAAGAAAAGAATTAACACTATAATTATTATTTCTCTTTTACCACAAACTGAACACCTAGCCATCGCCAATAGTTATCTTTCTCTTGAAGAGAGCAATTTATTCTACCTCTTTCAGTAGTAAATTTTCCTTTTAATTTAATTTGTAACTTTTTTTTTTCTATAAAAAAAATATCAGATTTTCTCCAAGTGTTTTCTTCATTTGAATAACAATTTATTAAATGTAAATTTTTAAGGCTATCGTTAAACTCTATAGTTACCACAGGTGGATTTGTGGAGTTATTTATATATTTTTCTTCAGGTAATAATTCAATATATTTGAGCGGAAGCGTTTTAATTATAGTTTTAAATCTTTTTATTTTTCCGTATTTTTCATTGATTGGAAATCTGGGAAGTTCTAAAAAATCATGAGAGCTATTAATGACACCTGAGTGCTGTCCAAATGCAAATTTGAAACCTAAAGTTTTAACTATTCTTTTTAATTCGAGACTGTATTCTCCAAAAGGGTATGAAAAAAATTTCGACTCATATCCCAATTCTTTTTTGAAAATTTTTATAGACTGCATTATATCGTCTTTAATTTGATCAGAAGACAAATCAATAAGGTATTCATGTGTATGACTATGATTACCTATATGAACAAAATCTTCTTTTGCAATTTCCCTTATTTGATCCCAGGTCATATAATTAAATTTTCCGACCTCCCTCGTACTAACAAACAAAATAAATGGTATTTTATTTTCTTTAAGGATTGGCCATGCATTCTCATAAAAAGATAAAAAACCATCATCAATAGTTAATAATATTTTAGGCCCATCTGTTTTTGAATTAATTCCTTTTTCAAATATTTCTACATTCAAAAAATCTATATTTTGATTTTTAATCAATTCTAAATGACTTTTAAAATCTGTAACGGCAATATTGGTAGATGGATATTTACTTTCGCCAAACCTATGATACATAATTGAAATAATCCCGTAGTCATCAATTTTTTTTGTTTCAGCATATAAATTTTTTGGTATAACTAACAAAATAAAACTTAAAAAAATGATTAAAAATTTTTTAATAATTAGTTTCACAGGCAATAATGACTCAATTGGGTTAAAAATTAATAATAATTTTTTTATAAAAAAAATACAAACTAAAACTGCTAATAATGAGCTATTAGTTAGCAACATTCTAGATTTTTTAAAACAATATAATGTAATTATTGATAAAAACTATTCAATTATCGTTAATAATGGCCCAGGAAGTTTTTCTGCAGTAAGAATTTCTCTGGCAGTAGCAAAAGGAATTATGTTAGTAAAAGGAATAAAGTTATATGGGTATAAAAATTCAGATTTAACCAAATTTGACCTTAAAAATATTGATTTTTTAATTAAAAATAAACTTATAGAAAATAAATTGATTAAACCACTATATATAAGTTAAATTGTAGATAAATTATGAGTACTATTGAAGAAAAATGTAAAACTAAAGGAGTAAGATTAACTGACCAAAGAAAGATAATTGCAAAAGTAATGTCAGAGTCTAAAATTACCTACGGTTCAAAAGATCATCCCGACGTAGATGAGTTACATAAAAGAGTTAGTTTAATTGATAAAAAAATTAGCATTGCCACTGTCTATAGAACAGTAAAGCTTCTTGAAGAATCCGGTATAATAGAGAGGCATGATTTCAAAGAAGGTAAATCTAGATATGAACCGTCGACTGATCAACATCATGATCATTTAATTGACATAAATAGTGGTCAAATAATAGAATTTGTAGATGAAGAAATTGAGAAACTACAACATAAGGTAGCTACAAAACTTGGCTACAAATTAGTTGATCATAAATTAGAATTATATGGTTCTAAAATAAAGAAAAAATAATTTGTCAAAAAAAATATTTATCAAAACTTTCGGTTGTCAAATGAATGAATACGATAGTAATCGTATTTTAGATTTAGCAAAATCAATAGGTTATGAGTCAACAAGAAACATACTTGACTCAGACTGTTATGTCTTAAACACATGTCATATAAGAGAAAAAGCTACAGATAAAGTTTATCATGATATAGGCAGGTTAAAAAAAGAGTTTAGAGATAAAAAAAAACCTATTTTACTCGTGACAGGATGCGTAGCTCAAGCAGAAGGCGAAGAAATGCTCAGAAAAGAAAATTATATTGATGGTATAGTTGGACCTCAATCTTATCATACCATTCCCGAGGTAATTAAAAAGATAGAGAAAGAGAAGAAAAAAATAAACAATACAGCTTTTGAAGTTATTGAAAAATTTGACACATTAGATTTTATTAAAAATAAAGATACTAAAGTTTCATCTTTTCTTACAATACAAGAAGGATGCGATAAATTTTGTCATTTTTGTGTAGTTCCTTATACCAGAGGCCCAGAATATTCTAGACCACTAAAACAAATACTATCTGAAGCAAAAGAATTAATAAGTAATGGCTCCAAAGAAATTACTTTATTAGGACAAAATGTAAATGCATATAATTTTGAAAATATTAAATTGGCGGACTTAATATATGAATTGAATGAACTTCGAGGTCTCAAAAGAATTAGATTTACTACTTCTCACCCCAAAGATATGACAGACGATTTGATTCAGGCTTATAAATATTCAAAAAAACTTATGCCATTGCTTCACCTTCCGGTTCAGAGCGGTTCAACAAAAATTCTAAAATTAATGAATCGCAAACATGATATTAACGATTATTTAAAAATCTTAGAAAAATTAAAAGAAATAAGACCAAATATCAAATTTACTAGTGACTTTATAATAGCCTATCCCAGAGAGACCGAAAATGATTTTAAAGAAACTTTAAATCTGATGAAAAAATCAAAATTTATTAATTCTTATTCTTATATTTATAGCTCAAGGCCTGGTACACCTTCATCACAGCTAGGTTTAATAGATAAAGAAGTTGCAAAAAAAAGACTTTTAATGTTTCAAAATTTATCTAATAAAATTAAAAAAGAATATAGGACAAAACTTTTAAACACAGAAGTCTCTGTATTATTTGAAAATAAATTAAAAGATAAAAATTATTTTTTTGGAAGAGATGAATATTTAAATCCGGTTATTGTATCAAGTAATATGGATCTCACAGGTAAAATACTTAAAGTCAAAATTCAAGATTTTAATCATAACAGTCTTTTTGGTAAAATAGAAAAAACACTAGAGAAAGATGCCGCAGCGTAAATGATGTCAGAAGTAAGCAAAATTAATCAGAGCTTAGTAATTAAAAAATTAGATAATGAGACAATTAATTTACAAATTTTAGATAATAATTTACTTTTATCTATAACTGGAGCTTTCGACTCTAATTTATTAGAATTAGAAAAACTAACCAATACCACTTTATTTTTTAGAGGAAATAATATTACGATAAAAGGTAAAAATGAAAATATTAATCAAGCAGTTGAAGCATTTAAGTTCTTAGTTAATAAATTTTTTGTAACAAATATTATTGAAAAAAATGATATAGTTCTTTCAGTGAAAAAAAAAATAGAAGTAAATAGCAACTCAAAAATTCAATCTATAGGTCAACTAATTAAGACTCCAAAAAAATCTGTAATAGCTCGCTCTCAAAAACAATCTGATTATATTCAAGCTTTAAGAGAAAACGATATTGTAATGGCATTAGGCCCTGCGGGAACCGGTAAGAGTTTTTTAGCTGTATCTGTGGCTATTACTTTATTAATGGAAAAAAAAGTAGAAAAAGTTATTTTATCTAGACCAGCTGTTGAGGCAGGTGAGAAACTCGGTTTTTTACCAGGAGACATGAAGGAAAAAGTAGACCCTTATTTAAGGCCTCTTTATGATGCTTTGTATGAGTTATTTGGATACGAAAAAATTCATAAAAAAATTGAGACTGGGGAAATTGAAATAGCTCCGCTAGCTTTCATGAGAGGAAGAACTATTAAAAATTCCTTTGCAATTTTGGATGAAGCTCAAAATGCTACATCGACGCAAATTAAAATGTTTTTAACTAGAATAGGAGAAAATTCCAAGTTAGTCGTTAATGGAGATCCCTCGCAAATAGATTTGATAAATAAGTCTCACTCAGGTTTAACTAAATCAAGGGAAGTATTGCGGAATGTTGAAGAGATTAAAATAATTGATTTTGATTATAGAGATGTAGTAAGACACCCTTTAGTGTCGAAGATCATTAAAGCTTATCAAATTAAAGCTAATGATAAAAATTAATGATAAAGGTTAATGTATTAGTAGCTAATATAAGTTGGAAAAAATATATTAAGAATCCTCACAAATATTTAAAAGCAAAGATTAAAAAAATAGACTTAAGTAATAAAATTTTTAGAAAAAAAAGAGTTAGTTTTTCAATTTTACTAGCAGGCAATAAGCATATTAAAAATCTTAACAATAAATTTAGAAATAAAAACAAACTTACCGATATTTTATCATTTCCTTTCTATAATAAAAAAATTCTAAATCAAATTTTAAAGAAAAAAAAGGAAATATATTTAGGTGATATTATAATTAATATAAATAAAATAACAAAAGGATCGTGTAACAAGGACTTCCTTTTAAACTTTGATAAAATTTGGATTCACGGTTTTTTTCATCTTTTAGGACATCGCCACAAGACAAACGCTGATTATTTTTTAATGAATAAGTTAGAAAAAAAGTTTTTAAAAATTATAAACTAAATGTTTAAATATTTTATCAATAAAAGAGTTTATATGATTTTAATTTTTCCTTTTATTCTAGGCTCTCTATCTGTTTTCAGCTTCCAACCATTTAATTTTACGTATATTAATTTTTTAATTTTTCCACTAATATTTTTGATTACAGTTTATGTGCAAAAAAAATCAAAAAGTACTTATAGAAAAAAACCATATTTATTTAATATTTTTTTAATTGGTTATTTATTTGGAATAGGTTTTTTTTTATCAGGAACTCATTGGATTTCTAATTCTCTTTCTTTTGATGAAAATTTAAAATATTTAATACCCATTTCAATTATTACTCTTCCTTTGTTTCTCGGTTTATTTTTTGGTTTTGCAAATTTATTATCAGGCCCATTTATTAAAAATAACTTTGTATCTATACTTTTTTTTTCCGCCTCTTACGCTTTTTTAGACTTTGTTAGAAGTAAAATTTTATCTGGATTCCCTTGGAATTTATGGGGGTATACTTGGTCATGGTTACCTGAGGTGCTGCAGCCATTAAAAATTGTTGGTTTATTTTCTTTTAATCTAATTTCTATAACATTGTTTTGTTTGCCTTTACTTTTAATATTCAAAAAAAAATCTTATTTTGTAATATTTTCCTTAATATCTTTTATCTTTTTTAGCAATTATATTTATGGTTCTTTAATTTTGAATCAAAATAAAAAATATTTGAGCTCTTTTAATAATAAAGAGTCTTTATTAAATTTAAAAATAGTTTCTCCAAATTTTGATTTAAAATACAATTTAACTAATAAAGATACAGAGAAACTTATTACTGATTTGATTAAATATAGTGATCCACATTCAGATAAAAAAACTATTTTTATATGGCCTGAAGGGATTTTTGCTGGAGTAAACCTTAAATCTATCAAAAACTACAAGCCATTATTGAAAAAAAATTTTTCTCCAAATCATTTAATATTGTTTGGGATTAATCAAACGGAATTAATTAATGGTGAAGAAAAAATATTTAATAGTCTTATAGTAGTAAATAATAATTTTGATAAGATATATGAATACAAAAAAAGAAAACTAGTACCCTTTGGAGAATTTCTTCCTATTGAAAATATATTTAATAAATTTGGCCTTAAAAAAATAACCCATGGATATGGTTCATTTTCCAAAGGAGAAGAACAACAGCTTTTTAATATCTATGATTTTAAAATATTAACTTTAATTTGTTATGAGATAATTTTTCCTGAATTAAGCAAAACCATTGATGAAAAAAATTTAATAATCAACATTTCTGAGGACGCTTGGTTTGGTAAATCTATCGGGCCTTATCAACATTTTTCAAAAGCTATTTACAGGGCTATCGAAAATGACGTATTTGTTGCTAGAGCTGCCAATAAAGGAATTAGTGCATTCATTAATAATAAAGGCGTAATAAAGAAAAATCTATCTCCTAACGAGACTGGCGCTATAGAGATGAGCATTCCTATAATAAAAAATAGTAGTAAAAAGTACAAAAAAGATTTGATCTTTTTTATACTTTTATTTACATATGTTTTTATCTTTGTGTCTAACAAAAAATTAAATGAGCAAAAATAGTTATTTATTTACTAGTGAGTCAGTATCAGAAGGTCACCCTGATAAAGTTTGTGACAGAATTTCCGATATGGTGGTTGATACTTATTTATCAAAAGAACCGTATGCGAGAGTTGCTTGTGAAACTTTGACAACTACAAATAAAGTAGTTCTTGCAGGTGAAACTAGAGGACCAAAAATAGATAATAATGAATTAATTGAAAAAGTTCGTAACTGCATTAAAGATATAGGGTATGACCAAGAAGGTTTTAGTTGGAAAACAGCAAATATAGAAAGTCATCTTCACGAACAATCAGGTGACATTGCTATGGGAGTTGATGCAAAAGGTAACAAAGATGAAGGTGCTGGGGATCAAGGAATAATGTTTGGGTATGCCTGCACCGAGACGCAAGATTTAATGCCAGCACCCATACATTTTTCTCATAAAATTTTAAGATTAATGGCTCAAGACAGAAAAAAAGGAGTCATCAATGGAATAGAACCAGATTCTAAGAGTCAAGTATCTATGATGTATGAGAACGATAAGCCCACCAAGGTTACTTCTGTAGTTATTTCAACACAGCATTCTAAAGATCTTAATCAAAAACAAGTAAGAGATTTAGTATTTCCTTATATTAAAAAATCTATACCTGAAACATTTATTAAAGAATTAAATGAAAAAGAAATTTATATTAATCCAACTGGACAATTTATTATAGGAGGTCCTGATGGAGATACAGGACTAACAGGAAGAAAAATTATTGTAGACACTTATGGAGGAGCAGCACCCCATGGCGGTGGCGCATTCTCAGGAAAAGATCCAACTAAGGTAGATAGATCAGCGGCATATGTAGCAAGATATCTAGCAAAAAATATTGTTGCTGCCGGAGTTTCAGATAAATGTTTAATTCAACTTGCCTATGCTATAGGAGTTTCAAAACCTCTTTCAATTTATTTAAAGTTATCAGAAAAAGATAATGAAAAAATTGAAATTGTAAAAAAAATGATTAATCAAAATTTTGATTTATCTCCAAGAGGAATTAGGGAATTATTAGGTTTAAACAAGGCTATTTATGAAAAAACTTCTTCTTACGGTCATTTTGGTAGAGAACCATTAAATACAGGTGAATTTTCGTGGGAAAAGACAGATAAAATTGATATTTTTAAACTGTAAACTTGAAAAACAGTTAAATTTTTATTAAGTATATATAAATTGTTAATGATTTCAAAATGGGCTTTAGCCCATTTTTTTTTGGATCAAACTAAAAAGGAAAAAATGTTAAACAGAGGATTAGACAAATTAGAGTTATTGAGAATCGTAGATGCAGTAGCTAACGAAAAATCTATTGATAAAGAGCTTGTTATCGAGTCAATGGAAACCGCAATTCAAAAAGCGGCATTAACTAAGTTTGGCAGTGAAAATAATATAGAAGTAGTAATTGATCGGGCAACAGGTGAAATTAAGATTCAAAAAGTTCTTTTAATAGTAGAAAAAGTTGAAGACTCTGGAAGAGAAATCACATTAAAAGATGCTAAAAAATCTGGAAATAATAGTACCGATCTTAAAGAAGGAGACAAAGTTTACGAGGAATTACCCCAAATAGACTTTGGTAGGATTGCAGCACAAAGTGCGAAGCAAGTAATAACTCAAAGAGTCAAGGAAGCAGAAAAAAATAGACAATTTGAAGAATTCATAGATAAGCAAGAACAAATATTAAGTGGCATAATCAAAAGGTTGGAATATGGAAATGTTATAGTTGATCTTGGTAAAGCAGAAGGAGTAATTAAAAAAGACGAATTAATACCTAGAGAAATTTTAAAAACTGGAGATAGAGTTAAAGCTTACTGTTATGAAGTAAAGAAAGAATTAAAAGGACATCAAATTTTTTTATCAAGAGCTCACCCACAGTTTCTAGCAAAGTTATTTGTTCTTGAAGTTCCTGAAATATATGAAGGCACTATAGAAATAAAAGCAGTAGCCAGAGATCCTGGTAGTAGAGCTAAAATATGTGTAAATTCAAAAGATACTTCCATAGATCCAGTAGGAGCCTGTGTTGGTATGAGAGGAAGTAGAGTGCAGACGATTGTTAACGAACTTCATGGAGAAAAAATTGATATAATTAAATGGACAGAAGATTTACCAACTTTAATTTCTGAATCTTTATCTCCAGCTGAGATTCAAAAAGTTTTGATTGATCAAGATAATAAAAGGATAGATGTTATTCTAAGTGAAGAAAATTTAAGTAAAGCTATTGGAAGAAGAGGCCAAAATGTAAGGCTTGCCTCAAAATTAACTAATTATGAAATAGATATTCTTACAGATCAAGAGGATTCAGAAAGAAGACAAATAGATTTTAAAGAGAAGACTGATAATTTAGTTAAAAATCTTGAAGTAGACGAAACTCTTGGGCAACTTCTTGTTTCTGAGGGTTTTCAAAATATAGAGGAGTTATCACAAGCAAATCCTGATGATATAATTAAAATTGAAGGTATAGATGAAGCAACAGCTGCAGAGTTAATTAATAGATCAAAAGATAATTTAGTAAAAGAAAAAGCAGAAATTTCCAAAAAACTTAAAGAACTAGGCGTAGAGGACGCATTAATAAACCTTAAAGGAATTACTCAAGGGATGTTAGTCTTATTGGGACAAAGAAATATTAAAAAATTAAGTGATTTCGCTGACCTTTCTTCAGATGAACTAATAGGCGGATTTGACGAAATAAAAGGGAAAAAAATAAGAATAGAGGGTTATTTAGAGGAATTTTCTCTTTCTAGAGAAGAAGCAGACCAACTCATCATGTCTGCTAGAGAGATAGTTTTTAAATAAAATTAATATGGAAGACAAAAAAAATAAAAAAAAGACATTAACTATTTCGAATAATATTTCCAAAAAAATTGATATTTCGTCATTAAGCAATGATAAAAAAAAATCTTTTTCAATTAAAAAAAAAGAACCTTTCAAAGGTTTTAAGACTAATAAACCAAGAGTGAAAAGCGGGCAGCCTAATAGATTTGATAATGTTAAAAGAAATGATGTTCGTAAATTTATTGAACAACAAGCTACAAAAAACTTTATTAAGAAAAATGAAAAAGAGTCTCCTAAAAATAAATTAAAATTAAAGGGCCCTGTAGCTAAAAGAGATTTTAAACTTACAGTTTCTAGAGCTATGAATGTTGAAGAGATAGAAATTAAACAGCGGAGTCTTGCCTCGGTTAAAAGAGCAAGGTTAAAAGAAAAGAAAAATGATCTAAACTCAGAAGATAAAAAAGAATTTAAAAAAATAATTAGAGAGATCATTATTCCCGAGCAGATATCAATTCAAGAATTATCTAATCGAATGGCTGAACGTTCGGCCGATGTGATTAAATTTTTATTTAATATGAAGGTAATTGCTACAATCAATCATATTATTGATAAAGATACTGCTGAATATATAGTCAAAGAATTTGGTCATAAGCCTAAAATAGAGTCACTGCCAAATTTAAAAGTAGATAAAAGAAATCTATCCTTGGAAGGTAAAATTGAAAAAAGACCACCAGTAGTAACCATAATGGGGCATGTTGATCATGGTAAAACTTCATTATTAGATGCATTGAGAAACTCTGATGTTGTAGCAGGAGAATATGGAGGAATCACTCAACATATTGGTGCCTATCAGGTGAAAACAGAAAAAAATAAAATTATTACTTTTATAGACACACCAGGTCATGCTGCTTTTACGGAAATGAGAGCAAGAGGGTCAAAAATTACAGATATAGTAGTTTTGGTGGTAGCAGCCGATGATGGAATTAAACCACAAACTATAGAAGCAATTAATCATTCAAAAGCAGCTAAAGTCCCTATTATAGTTGCAATAAATAAGTGTGACCTACCAAATAAGAATATTAGTAAAATTAAAAATGAATTAATGCAATATGAGTTAATTGCAGAAGATTTAAGTGGAGATACACTTTTTGTAGAAGTTTCAGCCACAAAAAAAACCAACCTTGAAAAATTAAAAGAGTGTATTTTATTACAGTCTGAAATATTAGATTTAAAAGCATCATCTACAGGAAGAGCTCAGGGAGTAGTTATAGAGTCAAAAATTGATAAAGGAAAAGGACCAGTTTCTACAGTGTTAATCACCAGTGGATTACTTAAAAAAGCAGATTACTTTGTATGCGGCAATACTTATGGGAAGATAAGAGCTATGATTAGCTACGAGGGAAAAAATATTGACGAGGCATTACCATCGATGCCTGTTGAAATACTAGGAATGAACAGTTCTGCCTTTTCAGGTGCAGAATTTTTAGTCACAGAAAATGAGGACAAAGCAAAAGAGCTTGCAGAATATAATAAAAGTGGGTCCAAATCCTTAAAAAAAGTTGCTGTAAAAGACACAACAACTTTATTTGAAAATCAGGATAATAAAGAGGAATTGAATATAATAATTAAGTCAGATGTACAAGGTTCAAGTGAGGCATTAAAAACAGCAATTAATAAGATTGAACACTCTGAAGTTAAAGCAAATATAATTTTAGCTGACATAGGTATGATAAATGAGTCAGATGTATCTTTAGCAAAAGCATCTAATGCACTATTAGTCGGATTTAATGTTAAACCTAATGCCCAAGCAAAAAAACTTGCAGAAAAACAAAATACTGAAATCAAATATTTTAATATTATTTATGAAGTTTTAGAGTTCATTGAAAAAGGTCTTTCAGGTTTATTAGAACCAGAATTAAAAGAAACTGTAACCGGTACTGCTGAAATTTTAAAAATATTTAAAGTTTCTAATGCAGGAAAGATAGCTGGATCTAAAGTGACTAATGGAGAGATCAAAAATAAATCTAAAGCTAGATTAATACGTGATGGAGTGACAGTTTATACCGGTGAAATTTCCAGTATTTTTAGAGAAAAAAATCAAGTCAAAGAAGTAAAAAATGGTTTAGAATGTGGAATTAGCTTAAAGGATTTTATAGACTTTAAGGAAAAAGATATAATTGAAGCTTATTTATCAGAAAAAATAGATAGACAAATATAATGAAAAAGAAAAATATTTCACCTGAGTACAGCCAAAGACAGTTAAGAGTAGGTGAACTAATAAAACAAAAATTAGGAGAAGTATTTATAAGAAATGAAGCTAAAATACCATCTATAAATACCGCGGTAATAACTGTAACCGAGGTAAAAATGACTGCAGACTTAAAATCAGCTAGAGTTTACGTAATACCTTTGGGAGGGATTGAAATGACAAAAACAGTAAGTATCTTGACGGAGTTCTCACATCTTGTTAGAAAAGCACTGTCAAAAAAACTTGATTTAAAGTTTCTTCCGAGGCTCTCATTTGTAGAGGACAATTCCTTTGAATATGCTGAGAAAATAGAAAGATTAATTAAGAAGAACAAAGAAAATGAAACAGAAAAAAAACAGCACAATTAAGAAACTTGCAGTTCATGATAAAGACGTTGGTTCTTCAGAAGTTCAAATCGGTTTGTTAACCGATAAAATCACAAAATTGGCTGAACATTTTAAAAGCTTTAAAAAGGACAAACATTCAAAAACTGGTTTAACAAAATCAGTAAATAGAAGAAAAAAATTATTAGCATATTTAAAAAGAAAAAATCCAGAGTCGTACACGAAAGTATTAAAACAATTAAATTTAAGGAAATAATGTTTAAAATTCATAAAGAAGAAATAGATGTAAATGGTAAAAAAATTACATTAGAAACGGGAAAAATTGCTCGTCAAGCAGACGGAGCTATTATAGCAACTTGTGGAGAAACAGTCGTTATTGCAACAGTTGTTGGAGCAAAAAAAATAAAAGATGGACAGGATTACTTTCCTTTGTCGGTTAACTATCAAGAAAAATATTATGCAGCAGGAAAAATTCCTGGTGGATATTTTAAAAGGGAAGCTAGACCAACCGAAGCAGAAACTTTAATTTCAAGATTAATAGATAGACCAATTCGTCCTTTATTTCCCTCTAGCTTTCTAAACGAGGTTCAACTATTGCCAACAGTTTTATCTTATGATGGAGAAAACCAAGCAGATATTTTATCTATCATTGCCTCTTCCGCAGCTTTAGCTATTTCCGGCTTACCTTTTCAAGGTCCTATAGCAGCAAGCAGAGTTGGTTATAAAGATGATAAATATTTATTAAATCCATCTCCAAAAGAATTAGAAGACTCCGAATTAGATCTTGTAGTTGCTGGTACAAAAGATGCAGTTTTAATGGTAGAATCTGAAACTTCGGGACTAACAGAAAAAATAATGCTCGGCGCTGTTAAGTTTGGCCATGAAAGTTTTGCACCAGTAATAAAAGCTATTGAAAGTCTTGCTAAAAAAGCTGGAAAACCTAAATGGGAGATTGAGGAAGTAGATCATTCTGAGGTCAAAAAGAAAATTGAGTTAAAGTTTGAAAAAGATCTTAGAAAAGCATTTAAAGAAATAGATAAAAAGAAAAGATCGACTGCTATTTCAGAAATAGAGTCAAAATGTAAAGAAATGTTTGTAGAAGATGAAAATGTTACTGAAAATGAAGCAATGGCTCAATTAAAGTCACTTGAAAAAGATATAGTTAGAACTGCAATTTTAAAAGATAAAAAAAGAATTGATGGAAGAGGACTAGCGGATGTACGGCAAATAAAGTGTGAAGTAGGCGTCTTGCCAAGAACTCATGGATCGGCTTTATTTACTAGAGGGGAGACACAAGCATTGGTGGTTACAACTTTAGGAATGTCAGACGATGAGCAAAGAGTTGAAAGCTTAAATGGCATGCAAAGAAATCGATTTATGCTGCATTATAATTTCCCTCCTTTTTCTGTTGGTGAATGCGGTAGAATAGGGACAGGAAGAAGAGAAATAGGTCATGGAAAACTAGCCTGGAGAGCAATTAATTCGTCTTTACCAAAAAGTGAAAATTTTCCTTATACTTTAAGAGTAGTATCAGAAATTACTGAATCCAACGGTTCATCCTCTATGGCGACTGTTTGTGGAACCTCTTTAGCTTTGATGGACGCTGGAGTTCCAATAAAAGAGCCAGTAGCAGGAATAGCTATGGGTTTAATCAAAGAAGGAAAAAATTTTTCAGTATTGTCAGATATTTTAGGAGATGAAGATCATTTAGGAGATATGGACTTTAAGGTAGCTGGAACTAAAGACGGAATAACCTCTCTACAAATGGATATTAAAATTACTGGTATAACTTTTGAAATTATGGAAAAAGCTTTAGATCAAGCAAAAGGAGGCAGAGAACATATTTTAGGAGAAATGAACAAAGCCTTGAAAGACTCTAGGAAAGAGTTTTCCAAACACACACCTAAAATGGAAATAATAAAAGTTGATAAAAAAGATATAGCTACCGTTATAGGAAAAGGTGGAGCTACTATTAGAGAAATTGTTGAAACATCGGGAGCAAAAGTAGACGTTAAAGATACAGGAGAAGTTACTGTAGCTGCTCCAGATGAGGAGTCTAGAAATAAAGCAATTGAATTTATAAAAAGTCTAGTAGCAAAACCAGAAATGGGTAAAATTTACAAAGGGAAAGTGGTTAAAATTATGGAATTTGGTGCGTTCGTAAATTTTCTTGGCAAGCAAGATGGCCTAGTTCATATTTCTGAGTTAGCTTCAAAAAGAGTAGAAAAAGTTGGAGACATTGTAAAAGAAGGAGATGAAGTTTCAGTTAAAGTTGTTGGATTTGATAGAGGAAAAGTTAAACTTTCGATGAAACAAGCCAGTGTCTAAGAAATATTTTTAGGATCAGGCATTCCCATTTTATTATAACCAGCATCTACATAGTGAATTTCACCTGTTACACCTGCTGCTAAATCACTTAATAAGTATAGAGCAGAATTACCAACGTCATGAATATCAACGTTTCTTTTTAAAAAGGAATGATCTTGATTCCATTTGTATAGAAATTTTGCATCACCAATAGCAGAAGCGGCAAGAGTTTTTATAGGCCCTGCACTGATCGCATTAACTCTAATTCCTTTAGAACCCAAATCTCTAGCTAAGTATTTTACGCTTGCTTCAAGAGCTGATTTACAGACTCCCATAACATTATAGTTTGGAATAGCTTTTGAAGACTCGTAAGTCAAAGTAATCAAGCTCCCGCCCTCCTTCATGAGTTTAGAGGCTTCCTTTGATATTTCTGTGAAAGAGAAACATGAAATTAACATACTCTTTAAAAAATTTTCTCTTGTTGTATTTAGATATTCACCTGATAATTCTGACTTATCTGAAAACGCAACTGCATGTACGATAAAGTCAATTTGACCCCACTGAGATTTTATATCTTCAAAAAGCTTTATAACTTCTTCTTTTTTTTCAACATCACAACTAAAAGTTTTTTTTGAATTTAATTTTTCTGCCAGTGGAATAACTCTTTTTTTTAAAGCGTCCCCAAGATAGGTAAATGCTAGCTCTGCTCCAGCTTCTGAGAGTTTTTGAGAAATTCCCCATGCAATAGATCTTTCATTGGCGACCCCCATTATCAATCCTTTTTTACCTTTCATCAAATTCATAAATTATATTTTTTCAAAGATTAAAGTTGCGTTTGTTCCTCCAAAACCAAAACTATTTGACATAATAGCATTAAGATTTACGTCCATTTCTGTTTTAGTCACTATAGGAAACTTTTTAGCTTCTTCATCCATTTCACTGATATTAGCTGATCCAGTTATAAAATTATTTTTCATCATTATTAAACAGTAGATAGCTTCATGAACTGAAGCGGCTCCCAATGGATGACCAGATAAAGATTTAGTAGAACTTATTTTTGGTATTTTATCTTTAAAGGTATCTCCTACAGCTTTTAATTCTGTAATATCTCCTACAGGAGTAGAAGTTCCATGTGTATTAATATAATCCATTTTATTCTTAGAAGTCTTTAGCGCCATTTGCATGCATCGAATTGCTCCTTCACCCGAGGGCGCAACCATATCATACCCATCTGAAGTTGCTCCATATCCTGTTACCTCGGCATATATTTTTGCTCCTCTGGCTTTAGCATGTTCGAATTCTTCTAATACTAAAACACCGCCACCTCCAGCAATAACAAAGCCATCTCGAGTTTTATCATAAGCTCGAGATGCTTTTTCTGGTGTATCATTATATTTTGACGACAAAGCAGTCATAGCATCAAACATTGCTGTCATAGCCCAATGTATTTCTTCACTACCACCTGCAAACATAATTTTTTGTTTACCTGACTGTATTAACTCTACTGAATTTCCAATACAATGCCCACTAGTTGCGCAAGCTGAACTCATCGTGTAGTTGACTCCTTTAATTTTAAATGGCACTGCTAAAGTTGCTGAAGCTGTACTAGCCATTGTTCTGGGCACAATAAAAGGTCCCATCAATTTTGGAGTTTTAGCTCTTGTTTTGTCAGCAGCTAAAATAACATTTTCAATAGAAGGACCACCTGAGCCCATGACTATTCCAGTAGTTTCATTACTTACCAATTTTTCCTCTAGTCCAGAGTCTTTTACAGCTTCCTTCATAGCAATATAGTTATAAGCCGAACCAGACCCCATAAATCTTATTGTTTTTCTGTCAACATGATCTTGAAGTTTTATATTTGGTTTTCCATGTACATGACTTCTTAAATTATGTTCTTTATATTCTTCACAATAAGAAATACCTGATTTAGAATTCTTTAGAGATTGAAATACTTCTTCTTGATTATTGCCTAAGCATGAAACGATACCAATTCCAGTTATAACTACTCTTTTCATGATTTAAAAAGTCCTACTTTAAGATTTTCTGCTGTATAAATAGTTTTACCATCAGCATTTAAAATACCATTTGCTAATCCTACGCAAGTTCCTTCTTTTTTCAAGATTCTTTTTATGCTTATTTCGTAAGTAGCCATTTTAATTTCTTTTAAAACTTCTCCTGTAAATTTAACTGAATTTACTCCTAAAGCTCTACCTTTTCCTGGTTCACCGGTCCAACCTAGAAAAAATCCTACCAATTGCCACATAGCATCAAGACCTAAACAACCCGGCATTACCGGATCCCCTTCAAAATGACAATCAAAAAACCAAAGATTTTCTTTAATATCTAACTCTGCTTTTACTAATCCTTTATTGAAATCTCCTGAAATTTTATTTATTTCAGTAATTCTATCAAACATTAACATTGGAGGAAGAGGTAACTTTGCATTGCCGGCTCCAAATAATTTGCCTTTTCCACAATCGATTAGTTCATTATAGTTGTAGCTACTTTTTTGCATGATTTCTCTTAAACTTTTACTTGATTTAGGACATTTATTAAATATAAATAGTGTAAAATTATGTTGAGATTTAAGTAGGCAAAATGGATAGATATGAAAAAAAATATTAAAATTGCTGATAAATTAAGATCTTCAGGCCTTAGACCTACAAAACAAAGAGTTCACATTGCTAAATTTTTATTCCATAGAGAAAAAACTTTTCATTTCACTGTAGAGCAATTAGATCACATGATTAATTCAAAAATTAAGGGAGAAAAAATTTCAGCAGCAACTTTTTATAACACTGTTCATGCTTTTAAAAAAGCTGGACATTTAAAAGAAATATTAACAAATAATAATAAAAGTTATTTTGACACACACACAGGTGCGCACTATCACTTTTTTGATTTAAAAAATAAAAAATTAATAGATATTGAAGAAGATTTAATTAAAATTAAAGAATTTCCTAAAGCTCCTAAAGGAAAGGTTATCAAAGATATAGATGTAGTTATTAACATTGAGAGTGATTCTCATTAGTTTATAATAATTCTAAACTACTTGACAGTAAAAAATAAGAATTATATTGTACAAAAATTATGAGCGAACAATCCAAATGTCCATTTACAGGTGCGGGAACGCCACCAAAATTTCCTACTGGAAGAGGTACCACAAATAAAGATTGGTGGCCTAATGCATTAAATTTAAAAATTTTAAGTCAACACTCTCCCTTAGTTAACCCTATGGATAAAAAATTTAGTTATTCTAAAGAATTCAAAAAACTAAATTTAAAATTACTTAAAAAAGATTTAAATAAATTAATGACAAATTCTCAAGATTGGTGGCCAGCAGATTATGGTCATTATGGTCCTTTATTTATAAGATTAGCTTGGCATGCAGCAGGCACTTATAGAACAGCAGACGGACGTGGAGGCGCTGGAACTGGAAATCAAAGATTTGCTCCTTTAAACAGCTGGCCTGATAACGTTAACTTAGATAAAGCAAGACTATTACTATGGCCTATTAAAAAAAAATATGGAAATAAAATTTCGTGGGCTGATTTATTTATTCTCGTTGGAAATGTAGCATTAGAGTCAATGGGTTTTAAAACTTTTGGTTTTGGTGGTGGTAGAGAAGATATTTGGGAACCAGAGGAAGATATTTACTGGGGGTCTGAAAAAGAATGGTTAGGAGTGAATAGATACAGTGGCAAGAGAGATCTCGAGCAACCTTTAGGAGCATCACATATGGGTTTGATTTATGTAAACCCACAAGGACCAGATGCAAACCCTGATCCTCTATTAGCTGCACATGATATTCGAGAAACTTTTGGAAGAATGGCAATGAACGATTACGAAACAGTTGCTCTTGTAGCTGGAGGGCACACCTTTGGCAAGTCTCATGGAGCTGCACCAGAGTCACATAAAGGACCAGAGCCTGAAGGATCAAAAATTCAAGATCAAGCAACAGGATGGAATAGTAATTATAAAAGCGGAAAAGGGATTGACACTATTAGCAGTGGTATTGAAGGAGCTTGGACTCAAGCACCAACAAAATGGGACATGGGCTATTATGATTGTTTATTTGGTCATGAGTGGGAATTGACAAAAAGTCCTGCCGGTGCACATCAATGGACACCTAAAAAAAATGGTCAACAAATAAAAATGGTTCCTGATGCTCATAATCCTTCTGTAAAACATCCACCGATGATGCAAACAACAGATCTTTCTTTAAGAATGGATCCTAAATATGAACCAATATCGAGAAATTTTCATAAAAACCCTGATGAATTTGCAGACGCTTTTGCAAGAGCTTGGTTTAAACTTACTCATCGTGATATGGGACCTCGTTCTAATTATCTCGGTTCTGATGTTCCTAAAGAAGTTTTAATTTGGCAAGATCCAATTATAAAAAATAAGTATAAATTAAAAAATAAAGAAATTGAAAAGCTAAAATCTCAATTATCAAAAACAAATCTTTCTATTTCTCAATTAGTAAAAACTGCGTGGGCCTCAGCCTCTACTTTTAGGGGTTCCGATAAGAGAGGTGGAGCAAACGGCAGCAGAATAAGACTTGCTCCTCAGAAAGATTGGGAAGTTAATAATCCTGAAGAACTATCAAAAGTAATTAAAGTTTATGAAAAAATACAAAAAAACTTTAATAGTAATAAAAAATTTGTTTCTTTAGCTGATTTAATAGTGTTAGGTGGAAATACCGGCATTGAAAAAGCAGCGAAAAAAGCTGGTAAAAAAATCAAAGTTCCTTTTTCACAAGGTCGTGGTGACGCTACTCAAGAACAAACAGATATACATTCTTTCAATCTACTAGAGCCAAAAGCTGATGCGTTTAGAAATTACTCTAAAGGGAAATATTCTTCCGTATCAGTTGAGGAGATGTTAATAGATAAGGCTAATTTAATGAAATTAAGTGCTCCAGAAATGACAGTTTTAATTGGAGGTTTAAGAGTTTTAGATATTAACTATGACTCTTCTAAACATGGAGTATTTACAAAGAAACCAGGCTCTTTAACTAATGATTTTTTCGTAAATCTTATTGATATGAATACGACTTGGAAAGAAGTTGATGAAAATGATGAATTATTTGAAGGCAAAGATAGAAAAACTAACAAAATTAAATGGACAGGAACACGTGCTGATCTAATTTTTGGATCTAATTCTCAATTAAGAGCTTTAGCAGAAGTGTATGCATGTGAGGACTCAGAAGATAAGTTTTTAAAAGATTTCATTTCTGCATGGACTAAAGTTATGAATTTAGATCGCTTTGATTTAAATTAATATCTTCCCCACAAGTGGTCTTTTTCTACCCATCCACTAAATTTGTCAGCATCTATCTTGCACCAATTTTTTTTACATTTTTTAATCACACAAAGCCTTCCTTTTTCTAAAATTGCTAAAGGTGTAGAAAATTTTGTAGGTTTTTTAAAAATTAAAACATTTTCATCAATATTTATTGCCGCCATTCTTTTTGATAGTTGAGAAACATGGATCCAGCCAGAATTATTTTCATGGTCTCTTATCTTTCTGAAGTTTTCAAATTTGTCTTGTATTAAAACTGGTAAAAATTTTTTTGTATAAAATATTTTAACCGGATATTCAAACGAAGGTCCTTGTCTTAAATTCACTTTATTATTTCTTAAAGTTAAAAAGTACTCTTCAGCATATAAATTTAAATTTATAGTAAAAAACAGTAAAATAAGTATTATTTTTTTACGCATTCTTTAATACAATTAGGGTTTCTGGTAAGCTTTACTTTTCTAAACTTAGAATTTATAGAATTAAAAACTAGTATTTCAGAACGATTACTTTTCTTATTAGAAATTATAGAGTTAATCACCTCATTAGCTTGTAGTGTTCCCGCTACACCTGCGAGAGTCGAAACTACACCTTCACTTTCGCAATCATTATTTTCATTAGGAAGTTCTGGCATAAAACATCTAAAACATGGAACCCTTTTTTTAAAATTAAAATTAAAGATCTGACCATCAAATTTATTGATAGCTGCAGATATCAATATTTTTTTAAATTTTAAGCAATGATCGTTTATTAAATATCTTGTTTCAAAATTATCGGTACCATCACAAATTATATCATATTTTTTTATAATACTTTTAATATTATTTTTATTAATTTTATTCTTAAATATATTTATTTTAATCTTTTTATTTATTTTTTTTATTATTTTTTTTGCTTGTAAAACTTTTAATTTACCGACGTCTTTAGTTGTAAAAAGAATTTGTCTATTAAGATTAGAAATATCAACTTTGTCGTGATCTACTAAACCTAGATTTCTAATTCCAGAGTTTGCCAAGTACAATATTAGTGGACACCCCAGTCCACCAATGCCAATTACTAGCACTTTAGTTGACATGATTTTTTTTTGACCAATCACACCAATTTTTTTTAAGATTAATTGTTTAGCATATCTTTGTTGGTCAATATTTGTAAATTTCATTCTAACTATTTTATGCCTGTTGATCCAAAACCACCTTCTCCTCTAACAGTATCAGATAATTCTTTTACCTCTTCTAATTCGGCTTGTATTAAAGGGCAAACAACCATTTGTGCTATACGCAATCCATCTTCAACAATAAAATTATTATTTCCAAAATTAATCAGGATGACTTTAATTTCACCTCTATAATCTGAGTCTATTGTTCCCGGGGTATTTAAAACACTAATATTATTTTTTGCAGCCAAACCAGATCTAGGACGTATTTGAATCTCAAAACCTTTTGGGATTGATAAATATAGTCCTGTAGGAATTATTTCTTTATGACCAGGTTTAATAATTATATCTTTTTTTAAATAGGCAGATATATCCATACCCGAAGATCCTGGTGTTTCGTATTTTGGAATAAAAACTTTATTTGATACGCGTTTAATTAATATTTTTGTCATTAACTAAAAGCTCATCTATTATTTTTTTTGCAATTTTTTTTGCAATATAACTTTTTTTATTTTTAGGAATAGTATCAATGTCACCTTTTTTATTTATAATGGATACTTTGTTATAATCTACATTAAAACCACTATCTTTTTTTGAAACGTCATTTGCAATAATTATATCACAATATTTTTTTTTAAGTTTAAGTTTAGAATTTTGTATAATATTTTGAGTTTCAGCAGAAAAACCAACTAGTAATTTTGGTCTTATTTTATTATTTTTACCAAGATATTCTAATATATCGATATTTTTTTCTAAAAATAAAGAAAAATTTTTTTTATCATTTTTTTTTATTTTATCTTTATTTATATCTTTTAATTTAAAGTCTGAAACCGCTGCAGCACATATTACTATATCTACAGGTAAAAGCTCTTTAACCTTAGACATCATTTCTTCTGCAGATATAACTCTTTTAATATTTAATTCTTTTGAAAAATGTATTTGAGATGGGCCAGTTACAACAGAGGTTTTAACACCAAGTTTTGATAGAGCTAGTGCAACTTCGTAACCTTGTTTTCCACTAGACTCATTTGAAATAAACCTCACTGGGTCAATATATTCCCTAGTTGGTCCCGTAGTGACTATTGCAGAAATATTCTTTTTTGAAACTAAATCTTTATTCTCAAAGTAATCTTTTATGGATGAAAAGATTTGACGAGGACTCGACATTTTTCCCTCACCATATTCACCACAAGCCATCTCCCCACTAACTGGACCTATAAATTTATATCCATAATCCAATAAAGTTTTATAATTATTTTGAGTTGCTTTATGAAGCCACATTCTTACATTCATTGCTGGAATTAAAAAAATTTCTTTATTAGATGCCAACATCACTGTTGTAGCTAAATCTTCAGCCCGACCCAAAGTCAATTTTGTCATTAGATTTGCTGTTGTTGGAATAACTAAAATAATATCAGCCCATCTAGATAAAGATATATGATCAATTTCAGTCTCGTTATTTACATCAAAAATATCTTCATATGTTTTATTTTTAGTTAAAGAAGAAACTGAAAGAGGTGTAACAAATTGTTTACCACTTTTTGTAAGTATAGTTTTTACTTCTACTTTATTTTTTTTTAAAATTCTAATAAGGTCTAGAGCTTTATAGGCTGAAATACCTCCTCCAATAACTAGCAGAACTTTTTTATTTTTTATTGACATTATTACAATTAAAATACTAATAAAATAAAAATTACAATACCTAAAACACTAATAACAATATTATTTCTTAAATTTTTTATCTTCATTTTTTCAATTTCTAAGCTTTCATTGTTTACTGTGCTTAAGTTTAGTTTACCTTCCGCAATTAGCTGTAATGCATAATTTGCTTTATCTATAAAGTTAGGAAAATCAGGTATCCTTTTTACTATTTCCTCAGATGTATCTATTACTTTATTTATCGTTGCTTTTGGTCCCTTGGTATCTTTTATCCATTCTTCTAGTATTGGTCTCGAAACTTCCCATATATTAGTTTCAGGATAAAGCTTTCTGGCAACACCCTCAACAACAACCATAGTTTTTTGTAGAAGCAAAAGAGGTGTTTGAGTTGCCATATTGAATTTCTCAGTAATTTCAAATAATTGTCCTAATAAATTTCCTCCTGAGATATTTTTAATTGATTGTCCAAAAATTGGTTCTCCAACAGACCTTAATGCTTGAGCAAACTCCTCCCTAGAAGCATTTTGAGGAACTAAACCTGCTTGAAAATGAACCTCAGCAACCTTGTTATAATCTCTTTGTATAAATCCATAAAGTATCTCAGCTAAAAATTTTCTATTGTTCTTATCCAGTCTGCCCATTATTCCAAAATCTACCGGAACTATATTACCTTCTTTATCTACGAATAAATTACCTTGATGCATATCACCATGAAAAAACCCATCTCTTACAGCATGTTTTAAAAAATGTTGAATTAAATTTTCAGCTAAATATTTTGAATTTACACCTGAAGCTTTAATCTTAGCTTCATCTCTTATTGAAAATCCGATAACTCTATCTAAAGTTAAAATCTTTTTGGAAGTAAAATTCCAATAAATTTTTGGTACATTAAAACCTTTATCATTCTTTGTATTTTCAAATAATTCATTTGCAGCTGCAGCTTCAAATCTTAAATCCATTTCTATATTTGTTATTTCTCTCAACAAATGAACAACTTCAACTAATTTGAGCCTTTTAGCTTTAGATATTATACTCTCAAGAATATATGCAAACATCATTAAAGCATCTAGCTCTTCATTAAATAACTTTTCAATATTTGGTCTTAAAATTTTTATTGCAACTTCTTTGTCTTTATCTTCAATTTTTATTTTAGCTATATGCACCTGTGCTATAGAAGCTGCAGCAATGGGGTCGCTTAGTTCAATTATTTTTTTAAATTGCACATCACCTAATTCTTTTCTTATAATTGTTTTTGCTTGGTTAATGTCGAAAGCAGGTAATTTATCTTGAAGTTTAACTAGATCATTTGCTAAATCTTCGCCTATAATATCTGGTCTAGTTGCCAGAAATTGCCCTAATTTTATAAAAGTGGTTCCCATTTCTTGAAGAGCAAGACAAAGTTTTTCACCTGGTTTTTTTGTGCTGTTAATTAATTTTTTATTTGATCCTAATGAAAAAAAATCAAAGAATAATTTAATTGGAAAAGGTATATTGTAAACATCATTAATAGTGTCAATCGCCCCTGATTGTGCAAGTTTTCTCGCAATCCGAAATAATTGAAATACTCTTTTAAACATTTAGATTTTCCAGCCAGAGTGTATAGCAGAAATACCATTGGACAGGTTTCTAAACTGGACATCTATGAAACCATTATTTTTAATCAATTCTGCAAGTTCT
>MDTB01189375.1_pt1 | contig 27003 bp, 25 predicted proteins | sample 811161 | NCBI WGS metagenome assembly MDTB01 (sample SAMN05326650, study PRJNA326480) | marine metagenome | isolation source: seawater | place: Mediterranean Sea | collected 2009 | reverse complement strand
TGTAGGCAAAGGTTCAGCAGAATCTTTGGCACAACAAAAAATGATTGTTGATGTAACTGAAGTTGATCCCATTTGTGCCATGCAAGCTTGTTTCGATGGTTTCTCAGTAGTCTCAGCTTATGAGGATGGCGATGTAACTTGTGATGGAACAAAACTTAATCAAGAGTTGCTTAAAAAATATGATTTAGTTGTTACAACAACTGGCAATATAAATGTTCTTAATAAATTTATGCTTGATGCTTTAAAGTCTGGTTGCGTAATATGCAATATAGGGCACTTCGATAATGAGATAGATGTGAGCTATTTAAGGCAATTTGAATGGTATGAGATAAAGCCAGGTGTGCACAAAATTCTCAGATCAAAAGATGATTATTTAATTCTTTTAGGCGAGGGAAGGCTTGTAAATCTTGCTCTAGCCACAGGACATCCAAGCAGAGTTATGGATGGGTCCTTTTGTAATCAAGTATTGGCCCAAATTGCTTTATATAAAGATTCCTTTGCAACAAAAAAAGCAAATGAAAAAGAAATTTATGTCAAAGTTCTTCCAAAAGAGCTAGATGAAGAAGTTGCGCAAATGATGGTCATTGGTTTTGGCGGAATTGTAACAAAACTAACGGAAGAACAATCTAAATATATAGGTGTTAAAAAGTCAGGACCTTTTAAGGATAAAAAATACACATATTAGATAAATATTTTTTTACTATATAATAGCCCACATGAAAATAGCTTTAATTACTGGCATAACTGGCCAAGATGGATCATATCTTGCCGAGCTCCTTCTAGAAAAAAACTATGAGGTGCATGGAATAATACGTAGATCGTCTAGCTTCAATACTAGAAGAATAGATCACATATTTTCTCAGCTAAACTTGCATTATGGAGATCTGATAGATGCGCAATCAGCCACCAACTTAATAAATAAAATAAAGCCTCATGAAATATATAATCTTGGAGCCCAAAGCCATGTAAAGGTTTCATTTGACATCCCAAACTATACTGCTCAGGTCGATGCTCTCGGAACTCTATCAGTTTTGGAAGCAATTCGTTCAGCCAAATTAGAAAAACATACAAGATTTTATCAAGCCTCCACGTCGGAACTCTATGGGAAAGTGCAAGAAATTCCACAGAATGAAAAAACTCCATTTTACCCAAGATCTCCTTACGGCGTTGCTAAATTGTATGGTTTTTGGATAGTAAAAAACTATAGAGAGGCATACGGCATGCATGCAAGCTCTGGAATATTATTTAATCATGAGTCTCCCAGAAGAGGAGAAACCTTTGTAACAAAAAAGATTACATCTGCTTTTAGAGATATAAAACGAAATAAAATTGATTGCATGGAACTTGGGAACTTAAATGCAAAGAGAGACTGGGGCCATGCGAAGGATTTTGTGAAAGCAATGTGGTTAATGATGCAACAAGATACCCCAGATGATTATGTAATATCTACAGGCGAACAATATTCTGTAAGAGAATTTGTTGAAAGAGCTGGCAAAGAATATGGGTTTGATATTGATTGGATTGGAGATGGTTTAGATGAAGTTGGAGTAGATAAAATTTCAGGCAAGACTTTAGTAAAAGTTAACAAAAAATATTTTAGACCAACAGAAGTTGAAACTCTTCTAGGAGATTATAGTAAAGCAAAGAAAATTTTAAATTGGGAACCAGAAATATCTTTTAATGATCTAGTTTCAGAGATGTGCAGTGATGAGACATAGCAGCAAAATATTTGTTGCTGGTGGCTCCGGTATGGTTGGATCTTCAATAATAAGAGCTCTAAAAAAAAGAAATTTTGAAAACCTCATATATCCATCTAGTAAAGAGCTAGACTTATCCAATCAAGAAGAAGTAAAAATATTTTTTGAATCTAATAAGATTGATTATGTTTTTTTGGCTGCAGCAAGAGTTGGTGGAATTTTAGAAAACACCTCAAAAAAAGGAGAATTTATCTATATAAACTCTATGATTCAAAATAATGTCATTCATAATGCTTATAAAAGTGGTGTAAAAAAACTTTTATTTCTTGGATCCTCTTGTATTTATCCTAAAATATCAAACATACCAATTGACGAAAATGAATTGCTTTCTGGAAAGCTTGAACCAACAAATGATGCATATGCAATAGCAAAAATTGCTGGTATTAAAATGTGCGAAGCTTATAAAGATCAATATGGGTTTAATGCTATTGCTATGATGCCTACAAACCTATATGGCCCAGGAGATAATTTCGATCCTTCAAGTTCGCACGTAATTCCGGGTTTAATTAGAAAATTTTCAGATGCAAAAATGAATAAAGAACCTCATGTAATATGTTGGGGCACTGGAAGCCCACGTAGAGAGTTTCTTTACGTAGATGATTTGGCTGACGCAGCGATTTTTATGATGGAAAACTATGAAGGAAAACAACATATTAATGTTGGAACAGGTGAAGATATTACAATTAAGGAGCTTTCAGAAAAAATTCGTGATGCTGTAGAGTTTGAGGGAGATATCATATGGGATGCTACAAAACCAGATGGCACAAAAAGAAAACTGTTGAATAGTAGCATGATTAATAACTTAGGTTGGAAATATAGCATAAACTTAGATATGGGTTTAGAGAAGACGTTGCAATGGTACAAAATAAACTACAAATAAAGTACAATTTTTGGCTGAGTGGCAGAGTGGTTATGCAGCGGACTGCAACTCCGTTAACATCGGTTCGATTCCGTTCTCAGCCTCCAAGTAGGTTAAATAAAATAGGAGAAATATGTTTTCGATTGGTATAGTTGGAAGAGGCTTTGTTGGAAGTGCAGTCGCACACGGATTTTCAGAATCTGTTGGATATAAAGCAAATATTTATGTCTATGATAAGGATCCTTCACGGTCACAAAATTCATTAGAAGAGCTAGTTGAGAAATCAAATTTTATATTTGTTTCAGTACCTACCCCATCAAACAAAGATGGAAGCATAAATACAACTATTCTTTTTAAATGCGTAGAAGAAATAAGCAAAATTAAAACTTCAAACCAACCTATTATTTTACTAAGATCAACTATTGTTCCAGGAACTTCACATGAATTTGCAAATAAATTTCCTGACTTAAGGTTTGTTTTTAATCCAGAGTTCCTCACGGAGAGATCTGCCAATTTTGATTTTCTTTCCCAAACAAGATATGTTTTGGGAGGAGATAAGAAAGATACTTCACAAGTAGCTGATCTGTACAAAGATAGATTTGGGCAGACAATCTCAATGATTGAAACTGATTTTCAAACAGCTGAATTGATCAAATATGTTTGTAATACTTTTTTTGCAACTAAAGTCTCCTTCTTAAATGAAATGAAACAATTATCTGATAAAGTAGATGCAGACTGGCCTACAGTTATCGAAGGATTTGTAAGGGATGGTAGAGTAGGGAGCTCACATACAAATGTGCCGGGACATGATGGTAAGTTAGGTTTTGGAGGCAGCTGTTTCCCAAAGGATATACAGGCTTTGATCAATTTTTGTGAAAACAACTCAGTCAATCCTGCTGTTTTAAGAGCAGTTTGGGAAAAAAATCTTGAAGTTAGACCAGAAAGAGATTGGGAGCAGCTTAAAGGCAGAGCTATCACAGAAGATTGAATGTTCGCCCAGGTGGTGAAATTGGTAGACACAAGGGACTTAAAATCCCTCGAAGGAAACTTCGTGCCGGTTCAAGTCCGGCCCTGGGCACCAAAGAAAAAGGAGATATTAAGTTATGAATACAAATATTATTGCTGAGATTGGTTGGAACCACATGGGAGACATGTCACTGATGAATGAGATGCTAAAGGAAGCAAAAAAAGCAGGAGCCGACACAGCAAAATTTCAGTATTGGGACCCCAAGACACTAAAAAAAGGCGATTGGGACGATGATGGCAGAAGAGAAATTTATAACAAGGCATTCTTAAATGACGAAAAAATTAATGAAATCTTCAACTCAACTATAGAAAATAAACTTAAGTTTTTAATCAGTGTATTTAGCACTTCAGGAGCTGAAAAAATTGCGTCACTTGGAATAAAGGAAATTAAGATTCCATCACATGAAGTGGCAAATACTAAACTAATAAGCTTTTGCGCAAATAATTTTGAAAAAGTATTTTTTTCAGCTGGAGCGGGCACTACTGATGAAATTGAAAAAGCTAACGAGATTTTGTCAAATGGCTCAGCAAAATACACTCTTATGCATTGTGTTTCTTCTTATCCTTGTCCAATAGAGAGATCAAATTTATCAAGAATTAATTGGCTTAAAACTTTACATAAAAGCGTAGGTTTGAGTGATCATACACAAAGCACTCTCACTCCCGCATTGGCAGTTGCACTTGGGGTGAGTGAGATTGAAAAACACTTCACTTCTGATAATAATCTTCCTGGAAGAGACAATAAATTTGCCCTCAATCCAGTTTCTTTTTCAGAAATGACCAAGCTTATAAGAGACGCTGAGAAAGCATTTATTGACCATGGTCTTGAGTTACAAGATATCGAAAGAGATACATACAACAACTATCGAGGCAGATGGGATCCATCTGATTATAATGTTTAGTGTGATAATAAGAACAAAAAATGAGGACAGATGGATTGGTCACTGTATTCAATCTATTCTTGATAATATTCCATCTAATGAAATCATCATTGTTGATAATAATTCAAATGATAGAACTCTTGAAATTATTAATATGTTCAAAAGGAACCCCAATCTTGAGGATAACCCCGAAAAATATACAGATATAACAAACTTAACTATTGACGAATATACACCTGGCAAAGCTCTAAATCTTGGAGTTGCTAATTCAAAATATGACAATATATTTGTAATTTCAAGTCACTGTGTTTTGACTCAATTTAACCTTGAAAAATGCCAAAAAAATTTAGAAAAATACCCTGCTTTTTTTGGTAATCAGATTCCTATTTATGAAGGCCAAAAAATTACAAAAAGGTATATTTGGGAGCATTTTTCAGATAATGAAGTTGTGAATATGTATTCTGACCAAGAGAAAAGGCAATTCTTTCATAATGCACTTTCATTCTTTAATAAATCTTGCCTAAATGAAATAAAATTTGATGAAGGATTGCAAGGTAAAGAAGATAGATATTGGGCCGAAAAATTAGTAAAAAGTGGCAAAAATTATTTGTATGACCCTTCTTTTGAATGTAATCACTATTACACGTCAAATGGAAATACTTGGAAAGGTATTGGTTAGTGGCAAAAAAAAATCTACTTGTTCTTACTCCAATTGATAACATTGGAGAATCTTTTGAAATTTTAAAAAAAGAATTTGAATTGCTTTATTTGCCTGATGCAGGTCTAGACGATCTTCATTCACATAACTTAGAATCTATTTGGGGTGTTTTTACAAACCCAAATAGATCAAAAATCCATTTTAATAAACATTTTTTCAATCTTGTTCCAAATATAGATGTCATTTGTACTGCGTCCACAGGCACTGTTCATATTGATATAGATGAAGCACACAGAAAAGGAATATCAATAATTTCATTAAAAAAAGAAATAGAAACTCTAAAGACAGTTCCCTCAACATCTGAACTTGCCTTCACTCTGATGATGTCATCATTGCGGCATATTTCAAATGCAAGAACACATGTAATTAATGGAAATTGGGATTGTGAGTTCTTTATTGGAAGGCAGCTAAAGGATCTGAGTGTTGGAATTTTAGGCATGGGCAGGCTTGGCACTATTTTTGGAAGTTTCTGTATCCCGTTTGGTGCAAAATTATCATTTTTTGATCCATATGTTGAGAAGTCAGCTCACAAGGCAATTCAAAAGATTAATGACCTAAATCAATTTTTAAGCAATATTGACGTGCTTTCAATTCACATACATGCTGAAAATAATAATAATTTTGTCGACAAACAGTTTTTAGAAATGTGCAAAGATGACCTTTTAATTATAAATACTTCTAGAGGAGAAGTTATTGATGAGAATGCTTTAATTAGCCATATGAAGAAAAATAAAAGATTTGGTTATGCTGCAGATGTAATAAAAGACGAGATCTTACTAAGAAATGAAAGTCCAATAATTAAGGCTTTAAATGAAGAATCAATTAGCAGCAGATTATTAATTACTCCACACATAGGGGGAATGTCTGAAGGAGCAAGAAAAACAGCTTACAATAGAGCAATAGAACTATTAATTGATTATGCAGGAAAATAAAGTCTTGGCGGTAATTTTAGCTAGAGGAGGATCTAAAGCTATTCCCAAAAAAAATATTGCTGACCTAAATGGTCATCCGCTAATAGCTTATACAATTGTTGAAGCTCTCAAATCAAAAAATATTTCAGATATTGTAGTGTCTTCAGATGATGATGAGATTATAGAAATTTCTAAAAAATACGGTGCTAATGCTCCTTTTAAAAGACCAAGTGAATTATCTCAAGATAAATCTAAACCTGTAGAATGTAATTTGCATGCTACAAAATTTATGGAATCAAAATTATCAGTTAAATATGATTATGTTGTTGAGCTTCTTTGCACCAACCCTTTTAAAACTGCAAATGACATTGATGAAGCACTTCAAATTCAATTTGATTCTAATGCAGACTCTGTTATTGGCGTGATGAGACTAGAAGACCATCATCCAATTAGAATAAAAAAAATTGAAAATGGATACATTAGAGATTTCTGTTTGCCAGAAATTCCAGAATCTACAAGACAAGATCTAAAACCAGATGCATATATTCGATGTGGTTCAATATATTCAATGAGAAGAGATATGTTGGAGAAGAAAATAAGATATGGAACAGACAACTCAATAGCATTTGTAATGCCAAGAGAAAGAGTGGTAAATATTGATGAGCCAATGGATTTAGAGATTGCTAGAATTTTAATGGAGAAAAATCCAAGAGATTATGTTGGAGATTATAAGGTATGAAAATAGCTGTTATAGGATTTGGAATTCAAGGTAGAGCCCAAGCTTTAAATTTAAGAGACTCTGGGCATGATGTTGTCATCGCAAACAGGGACGATGAGTATAAATCAAAAGCTATAGAGGATGGTTTTGATGTTTTACCAATTGAACATGCGGTTAATTATTGTGATGTAATTTTATTGTTAATACCTGATGCGCATCAAAATAAGATTTTGACAGAGGTAGTGTTTAAAAATATAAAAGAAAATTCTGCATTAATTTTTGCACATGGTTACTGGTTAACTTATGAAGGGAAAAATATTCCTGAAAACATTGATATTATGATGATTGCTCCAAGATTTCCAGGAGAACCTATTAGAAAGACTTTTTTAGAGGGAGGTGGTGTACCTGCATATATAAATATTTACCAAAACTCATCAGGAAAAGCAGATAAAAAATTAAATGAACTAACTGAGGGCTTGGGTTTTTCAAAAGGTGGCCTTATAGAACTAACGCCTAAACAGGAGACAGTAATAGATCTTTTCATTGAACAATTCATGGCTCCCACTTTTTTTGCTTCAGCAGAATCTGCTTTTGAGCTTTTGGTAGAAGAAGGTTATCCAGAAGAAGCAGTGTGTTTGGAGCTTTATTACAGCGGAGAATTAGGTGCTGTCAGAACAATGATGGGAAGAGATGGCTTATATAAAGGTTTTCAAAACAATGCATCACCCACATGTCAATATGGTGTTTCTTCAAGCCGAAAATTATTGTGGGGCAAAGACATAAAAGATAAAGCAAAACAACAATTGACAAGGATTTTAGATGGAACCTTTCATAATGAGCTTGCTGATAATACAAATGCTCAAAAAACTGTAGAAGAATTTGTTGAAAGCAACACAGCAAAAAAAATCAAAAAAATAGAGAAAAGAGTCGATCAAAAAATTAAGAAATATTTATAGATGTTTTTAGTGGTAGGTGGTTCTGGATATTTAGGGGAGTCCATAGTGGCTAAACTTGTTAACTATAACTCTGTTTTGCAGACAAAAAATAAAAACTTTGATGATAGAAAATCTGAAGATGATGATTTTATCACTACATTTAAACTTGATATAACAAATGATAAGGATATAAGAAATTTAATTTCATATATCGAAAAAAATAAAATTGCTTTAGAGGGCGTTGTCTTGAATCAGGCATTTACATATGTTAGTGAGAGTATGGATAATTTCACTAGTAGCCAAGAAAATATTCGAAGAATTTTTGAGGTAAATTATTTTGGAAGTGTAAATTTTATTGAGAAATTAATTAAGCACCTAGAAAAGAAAAACAATAAAACCAGATTGGTTTGCATTCTATCTAATTCACTAAAAACACTTAATGCTTCATCTGATCATTATGTTGCTTCAAAAGCAGCTCTTCATAAAATTTTAAAAATCTTTGCAAAAAAATATGCAGAACGCCTTAAAATAAATTTTATCTCCCCAGGGCTAATGAAATCAAAAATGACTGATTCTAGATATAAAGAAGTCAGAAACTCAATTCTCTCTAAAACACCAACAGGTAAGTTAGTTCAACATGAAGAAGTCTCAAATCTAGTTTATTATTTTTTATGTGAATGCCCAGATTCTGTTGTTGGTCAAAATATTTTCATAGATGGGGGAAGAACTATTTAGTGAAAATTTTGGCTACTCCAAATGGTTTTAAAGCTTGCTTTAAATCATTTCAGAACCTCATCGATCCTGGGCATATCTATGAATTATCTGGAGGATTAATTCCTTGCAAAGATCTATTAATCCAAAGACTGAAAGATAAGGATGCGGTGATTATTGGAAGTGAGAACATTGATAAAGAAGTGTTGGATAGCTGCCCAAATCTAAAATTAATTGTTCGGTTTGGATCAGGCCTTGAAAAAGTTGATCAAGTTTATGCTAGCCATAAAGGAATAAAAGTAATTAATTATAAATCGAAGGAAACAATAAAATCAGTAGCAAATTTATGTTTATCCTTTTCGTTAAGCTATATTTTCAATTTTCACCAACATCATAAAGATAACAAATCTAAACAATGGATTCGCCATATTAATAAATCGGCTGATAATGTAAGGGTTGGTTTAATTGGCTTTGGAGACATTGCACAAAGATTTTACAAGATAGGTTCTAAAGTAGGATTTAAATTTTCATATTTTTCAAGAAATCAAAGAAAGAAAGAAACTATTCCATATCATTCCTCAATAGAAGAGCTGATTGAATCTAATGACATTATTTCTATACACTTGCCTTCGGATAAAAATACAGAAAGCATTATAGAAAAAGAACATTTAGCACTAATGCAATCTAAAGCACTAATTAACACATCTAGAGCAAATATCATAAATAAAGTGGATTTATATGATTCACTATCAAAGAATAGTCCAAAGATGTTTTACACAGATGTTCTTCATAATGAGCCACCAACTAATGCTGATTTCAATATACTTTCTTTACCAAATATTCTGTCAACCTCTCATATTGGAGGCTATAGCGAAAATGCATTGAAAGATGTAACAGCTTTTTGCATTCAGCAAGTAAATAAACTGATATGAAATTTAGAGTTTTGTGTACCGCACCATTCAATAGATACCCTGAAGTTGTTAAGTATTTTCATACGAAATTTGATGGTGAGATAGTTGAATATATGCATTATGAGGATTTGGTTGACAAGATACATCAATTTAATGGTCTAATACCCAATGCACGCATTTCTGTTAGCACTGAAGTCATTGAGAATGCTAGCAAATTGAAAGCGATATATCAGCCATCAATGGGCTTTGAACACATAGACGCTGAAACACTAAGAACAAAAAAAATCAAATTCAATGCCCTTGGTATAGATGATTTTAGGTATAGTCTTTGGTCTACTGCTGAGCATGCATTATCTTTATTAATAATGTTGATGAAAGAAAGCTTTAAATCAGTAGATAACGTTAGATCACATGGTTCTTGGGATAATAGGCCCTATAGAATTAAAGACTTCCATGAAATTACAGTTGGAGTTATAGGTTACGGAAATATTGGTAGTAAATTTGCAAAATTATGCACAAATTTGGGGGCTAAAGTAATTGTCTATGATCCTTATCTTAAGGATGAAAATTTCCCCAAAATAGTTAAAAGATTAGACCTTGAAAAAGTTCTAAGAAAATCAGATTTTATTAGCTTACATGTGCCTTTAAATCAAGAAACTAAAGATCTCATAGGAAAAGATGAATTAAATTTAATGAAAAATAATGCGTGCATTATTAACACCTCTAGAGGAGGAGTAATAAATGAAAATGAGCTTTTAACAGTTTTACAAAAAAAATCAATTTATGGAGCTGCTCTAGATGTATTAGAGAATGAATCTCCTTTTGGAGTGGAAAACCATCCTCTTGTTAAATATGCATCTACTAACAATAATCTTATAATTACTCCACATTTGGGAGGGAGTAGTTTTAGCTATATGGAAAAAATATTCAAACACTCAATAGATCAAATTGAAGTAATGCTTAAGGAAAGTAGTAAATGAAATTAATTATTACTGGGTCAAGTGGGTTTATTGGCTTTCATGCATCAAAAAAATTCTTAGATGAGGGTCATGAGGTTTATGGAATTGATTGTGAGAATGATTATTACGATGTATCTCTAAAAGCTGCGAGAAGAGAGATATTATGTAAATACAAAAACTTTAGTTTTGTAAAAGCTGACTTAGGTGACGAGAGCATTAAGTCTGTTTTTGAGAAAATTTCCCCTAAAAAAATTATTCACCTTGCAGCTCAGGCAGGCGTTAGGCATTCTCTTACTAAACCGGGTGATTATGTTAATTCAAATATCATAGGTACTTTAAATATCTTAGAGTTTGCTAAAGGTAAAGATATACTGGAAAATGTAGTTTTAGCCTCAACAAGCTCTGTCTATGGTGGCAATACTGTCTCACCATTTTCAGAAATGCATGGAGTAGATCATCCCTTGCAGTTTTATGCAGTCTCAAAAAGAGCTACTGAGCTAATGGGCCATTCTTACAGTAATTTATTCAATGTGCCAATTACAGTTTTAAGATTTTTTACAGTTTATGGCCCTTGGGGAAGGCCAGATATGGCCTTGTTTAAATTTACAAAAAATATAATTGAAGGAAAGTCTATAGATGTTTTTAATAATGGCAAACATAAACGTGATTTTACATATGTAGATGATATTGTTGAAGGAATCTTTATCTCAAGCCTACAGGACCCTATGGATTACTCAGATAAAAACTTTACTGGAAAAAATCCCTCTTCTTCTTATGCTCCATTTAAGATTTTTAATATTGGTGCTGGAAGGCCAGAAGAGTTAGAAGATTTTATTACCGAAATTGAAAGAAATTTAGGTAAAAAAGCAATCAAAAATTATCTCCCTATTCAGCCAGGAGATGTTGAGTCAACTCATGCTGATATTTCAGCACTTTCATCTTTAGGATATAAGCCAAAAACAACAATCGATCTGGGAGTCAAAAACTTTATTCATTGGTACCTAGATTACTATTGCTGATATTTTGTAAATAACTAAGAAGGCTCGTTTTTTTTGCAATTTTCATTTCTCCACATCTGCTAAAGTGATCCCTATCTCTAAATAAAATACATTGATCCTCAAAAAGGATATCATTGTATTCTTCTAAATCATCTACAAATGAAAAATACTTTATTTTCTTATTCTTTTTTAGCATAACTTTAATTTCAGAATCTAGCTTCTTGTAAAGAGAAATAGATTTTTTATTTATTTCCAAGGGCAAATTACGTATTATTGTCAGCCCTATATCAATCTGTGCTTCAGTATATGGCCCAACCCATATAATATTTATTTCTGGTTTTATTGTTTTAAGAAATCGTATTGTTTTAGCAATATTTTCTATATGTATAGTAGTTTTTTTATCTTCATCAAACGCAGCTACGCTATCAGTATTGCCTTGCCAATCGATAAAGTAATCTTCTGAACCACTTAAAGTAAATATTATATTTGAGATATTTTGGCTGTATTTTTCGATAAAACCAAGAACTTCATTATAATGTCTGCACCGTTCAAACCCTTCTCTTTGATTTAACCTGCACCCACCCTTGCCTAGGCCAACAAAATAGCCTGAATTTTTATGATGAATAATATTTGCAAGACCTATGGCATGTGAATCACCGAATATAAGGTTAAAGTTATCATTTTGCTCTAAACAAACATCCACTCTTTCATAAAGAGCTTCATCAATAATAGGAGTGTTAATCTTACAATCATAGTTAACCGAAAATTCTTCTTGAAGGTTTTCTTTATGCATTTTAAAAAGTTTGTTGTTTTTTATTGCCTCTCTATTTTCAAAAATATAACTCATATTCCCTTTATAAATTAAATATCCAGCTGAAGAAAAGAGAAAAATTCCAACTGCAGCAGATAAGAATATAGTTTTTTGGCTTAGAAATTTTTTATTTCGAAATGGTTTCTCAATGAAGTGATAACTTATTGATGCTACAAGAATTGAGATAAAAACTAAAAAGAATTTATTATTCAATACATCTAAATCGATAAATTTACTAATAGATATTATCGGATAGTGCCAAATATAAAGACTGTAACTTATCAAACCAATATAAGTTAGCAATCTGATTGATAGAAATTTTCCAAGCCAAGTTGTTTTAGTTGAAAACAGGATAATGCCTGCTGTTCCCACTGTAGAATAAATTGCATTATATGATGGGAAAATAGTAAATTCTGTAAAAGCAAATGTGGGTGCTATTATTAGTATTAAGAATATAAATTCAAGTATTTGATTCCCTTTAAATGAATCAATTATTGGATATTTTTTTAAACTAATTAGTGCACAAATAGAGCCTAGACCTAGTTCCCAAAATCTTGAAGGAAGTAAATAGAAAGCATTAGATTGGTAAAAATTTATTTCATAAATTGATAAGCAGAAAGAAAGAAAAAAGAGTATTAAAATCAATTTAAATAAAGTTTTTGTTGCACCTTTCCCTACACATAACAGAATAATTACGGGCATCAATATGTAAAATTGTTCTTCAACTCCTAGGCTCCACATGTGTAAAAGAGGTTTAAATTGAGATGCAAAATCAAAATATCCATCTTCCCACCAAAATAAGAGATTAGCTATAAATAGACTGGTAGCAGATAAGCTTTGTCCAAATTGTGTTAGATAATATGATGGTAAGAAATAGACAGAAAAGACAGTGCTAATAAAAAGTAAAAAAAATAGTGCTGGGAATAGTCTTCTAATTCTACTCTCATAAAAATTTGAGAAGAAAGAAGATGGTTTTTCAGCAGCCTTGACTAGGATAGATGTTATTAAAAATCCACTTATTACAAAGAAAATATCAACACCTACATAGCCACCTGAAAATAATTGAAATCCTGCATGATATAGCAATACAGATAGAACTGCGATAGCTCGTAAACCATCTATTTCTGGTCTATAATTCAATGTTTTCATTATTGTTAATTTTAGTTGTGCTAAAAATTCTAAGTGTCTCGCCTTCCTATTATCCTGCTAATGAGTTTGGTGGTCCAGTTACTGCATTGAAAAGCTTAAATAAATACTTAAACCTAGCAAATGCTAGGGTCAATGTACTAACTACAACTCATGAGATTCCAAGCCTTAAAAATAAATATAAAAAAACTAAGGTAGACAACGTGATTGTAGAATATTTCCCAATAATAAAGTGTTTCAATTTTTTGAGTCCAACCGGTTGGCACTTCTCACCTAAATTATTTGTATCTTTATTAAGACAATCAAAAAATACTGACATTATCTATTGTAGATCTCTTTGGAATTTCCCGACTATAGCTTGCTATATTGCATCACTTGTAAATAATAAACCTCTTATTATCGCAGCAACTGGAAAATTTACACCTTGGGCTTTTTCACATAAGTCTTTTAAAAAAAATATAGCTTGGAACTTGCTTTTTAAAAATATAGTCAAACATTCTTATGTGCATTATGTCTCAGAAGAAGAAAAACAAATATCCCAAAAAAATATAAATATTTTTAACAACGAAATTATTATTCCAACGGGCACAGAAAAAATTAATTTAGAACACAGGCACATAGATAATGCACTTCGGTTTAACAGAAAAAATATTGGCACAAAGAAAATTCTTTTTCTTGGGAGGATTCATGAGATAAAAGGAATAGATCTCTTAATTGAAATTTATGCTGATCTTGTTAAAAAACATAAAGATACCACTCTCATTCTAAGTGGACCATATGAAGGAAATCACCATAATGAACTTAAGCAAAAATTGAAGATTCTCGAATTGAGCTATATTGAAGCTCCACCTGATAAATTATTTAAATACGATATTAGTTCTAGAGTTGTATTCACAGGAATGGTTTCAGGAAAAATTAAGAATTGGCTTTTTGAAAATACTAATCTTTATGCTCAACTTTCACACAGCGAGGGTTTTAGTAACTCAATAATAGAAGCATTGGCTTTTAGCAAACCTATTTTAATTTCTGAAGGTTGCAATTTTAAAAGGCATGAATTGGATAATTTTGGAAAAATCCATAGTGAAATTGCAGATAGTGCCAAATTTATAAATGATTTGTTTTCTAATAACTCAAAACTGCAAAAATACTCTGATGAATCATTTGGATATGTCTATAATAAATACAATTGGCAAACTATTGCTGAAAAAGCTGTAAGTGAATTTAAAAGTATTAAATTAAGTGATAAGAAAAAATAAAATTGCAGTAATTTCTGGAAGATATATCTTCCATAATCCCTATCGAGAGCTTGTTTTAATCGATAAACTTAGAAAGAAAAATTTTGATGTTAGTCTTTTTCTTCCGAGTGTATCTCATTACCCAAAGGGGTACAGCAAAAACATTACCAACGACAAAATTTTTAAGGAATACAATCCTATCATCTTCAATAATGATTTTGATCTAATAAAAAAAGTTAAAAAATCTAATCTGCTTCTAGTGGGATCTGATTTTAAGTACTCTAGATTTATCATTCTATTAAGATTATTGGGTAAGAAGGTAGTGTCCTATGATTCAGCTGGCGGGATGGATCATAAAAATAATTTTGCAAATATATCTTGTGTGAAATCTGAATTTTACAAAAAATTCATGAGTAGACTTGGAAAAATTAAAATTGATCAGAAAACAATTAGGGTAACTGGCTCAATTTTATTTGAAGATATGAGATTGCCAAAGTTAAGCAAAAGTAAATTTAAAGAGAAATATAGTGTTAATGATAAAACGATTGTTTTTTATCCAAAGAGCATTTTTACATTCAGAAAAAAATTAAATACTTGGCTAAAAAGAGATAAGAAATCTATACAATCAGTTGATGCTCACCATGTTTATCTCAATGAACAGGTTTGCAAAATCATTAAAAACATGGGCCATACATTGCTAGTTAAGCTTCATCCTGGTCTATATAATTCGGAATTCGTTAAAGAAGAGCTTTTATTTTGGAAGAACCTTGGTGCAAACATAATAGAGCCTTTAGATACCTTCAACATGTTGTCCTACGTTGATTTAGGCATATCACTAAAGAGCCAATCTTCCCTGGATGTGAATTATTTTAGAAAACCATTTATTTATTTAGAGGAGGGGAATGCTCTTCCGCCAATTTTAGATCATATTTCCGACTGTATGTTGGAATTGGGCCCATCTGATTCTTGGGGAAAAGCAGACCCTATAAAATTTCATGCAATGCCATCATGGGTTGGCTCATTAGCAAATCTTAGAAATCTAAATCTTAAAATAAACGAAGTTTTAAACAACGATTTTAATAAATCACACTACGAAAAGTATATTGAACATTTTTGGTTCTCAGATGATTCAAAGGCTAGCGATAGAATAATAGAACAAGTTAATATTTTAATCGAAAGAGATGTTTAGAAATTTAAAACCCTTTTTTCCCAAACGATGGATTTTATATGGATTAATCACATTTATATGCTCAGGTGCCATAGCACTATTTGAAGTTGTAAGCATATCTCTTTTGCCATTTTTTTTTGGTGAAACTGGAGCTTCAAATGATGGATTAAGTGGAAATATACGTCTTATTTTAGATCAATTTTTTAAAATAAACTCAAATAGTTTTCAACAGAACCTTTTTATTTTCTGCATAATTTTCATGTCAAAGAATCTTATAGCTATCACTATAAGATTTATAGCAAATACTGTAATCATGGCCTTTTCAGCAATTTTCGAAAAAAAATTATTTAACTACTTGCTCGCTACAAATATTGATGGATTGAATACCCTTAAAAAATCCGATATGAACCAAATTTTTGCTATTGAAATTCAAAATGCTAGAACTTACTTTCTAACACCTTTCACAAATTTTGTTATTGAAGCTTCATTAGCAGTTTCTTTATTAGGGCTTTTAATATTCATGAGTGATGCAAATATGATCATTGCATTTATTATTCTTTTTGTAACAGTTGCAATATCAATTTATGGAGTTTCAGAAATATCAAATTTTCTTGGAAAGCGCAGGGTTAAATTTCAAGAAAAATTTCTGGAACCTCTTAAAAACTTTTATGAAGGATATCTTCAAATTAGATCGTATGGTCAGAGCGAACGATATTCTAAGAATTTTTGGGCGATATCAAAAAAATTAAATTTCAATCGTGCAAAAGCTGCAACAATTTCTGCAAGCTCATCAAATATTGTTGAAATATTGTTGATTGCATTTGTTCCAATTGCCTTTTCTTTAGTTTTTACAAATTATAGTGATGTTAATTTAACAGCCTTAGCGACTTACTCTCTAATTTTCTATCGTCTTTATCCAAGTCTAAGCAGAATGACTAATTATCTTACAAGAATGAAAAATGGATACGCATCACTCCAATTTATATCTGACTTTAATAGCAAGATATTATCATTTAAAACAACTCCAGATATGAATGTTGACATTTTGGAGAAATCTAAAAATCTTATGGAAGTGAGAGATATTAGCTACACAATTGAGGGACTTCAAATTTTTAAGAATTTCTCTATCGATATTCCTAAATCAGGCATAGTACAGATCGAGGGAAAAAATGGCTCTGGTAAATCAACACTCATAAATATACTTCTTGGATTTGTTGCCCCACAAAGCGGGGCAATAAAGAGAATTAAAAACTTTAATGATCTAAAAATATCATATGGTACACAACTACCATTCCTTGAATCAGCTACTATTAAACAGAATATTTTCTTTGATAAAAAAAAGGAATCAAATGATTTTGAGTACCTGCTTGAAATTTTGGATTTCAAAGATTTTTATAACCAAAATAAGAATTACTATGTTGGTGATGGAGGACTGTCTTTATCTGGAGGTCAAAAACAAAAAGTTAATATTATAAGAGCTCTTCTTGGTGAACCAGATATTTTAGTTCTTGATGAACCATATGCTGCACTTGATAAAAAGACTAAAACCAAATTATCTAACTATTTAAAAGATTTCTCAAAAAACCACCTATTAATAATTGTATCGCATGAAAATATCTTGGGAGCAAAAATTAAGATTCCTCTAGAAAGTAAAGGAAATAATGAAAATAAGTAAAGGAAATAGTTTTTTTTTAATATTCTTTATGATTCATATCCTTAAATTAGGTTGGCTTGTTGCACTACCCAACATATATTTTTACATTTCGTCTGTCTTAAATAGGGCATGGAGTCATAAGCCAATGCTCTATGTTTTTATTTTTATTATTTATTCATTCTTATTGTTCATTCCCAATATAACTAATCTTTCTACCGCAACGCTGCTAGATTTAAAACCAATAATAATGCTAGGAATTCTTCCTTACTTTTTTATTTTTTCAAAAAAAGTGAATGTAAATTTGCAAGATTTTTCTAAATGCATTGTGGTTGTAATTTATTTTTATATATGCGTTCAGCTTCTTTTGTTTCAGGAAATAGAAGGAAAGATATTAATTAGAGGTGATGTGGGAATTTTGGCGCTAATTTCTTTTATATTTTTTATACCTTTTAATTCAGCTGAGCTAAAAAATAATTTTATTTGGATTGTGCTAGTAATAGGACTTTTCTTAATTTATCAAGGAAGAGCTAGCATCGTAGTTGCTACCATTGTACTCACTTATTTCGTCGCATTCGCCATTAAGCACAAATTAATAAGTAAGCAGATTTTTCCATTATTCATATTATTGCCATTAATAATTAGTGCTTTGATGATTCAGCTTATGTACATGAGAGCAGAAGATATTAGCAATTCATGGGGCGTAGGTGTAATTGAATCAGAAGCTAGAATAATGGCTCTTTATGTTTTCTATGAAGTATTGCAACAGATGTCACTAATGCAGCTTATATTTGGAAGTGGGTTTGGTATTGATTATTCTGAAAATGTGGAATGTAACTTTAGATTTATGTGTTTACACATGCAGAATATCGCTATTGGCAATGCTGACACATATCCGGCCGTAGGCTTCCATAATGAATTAATAAGAGTCTTCCTTACGACAGGTTTAGTTGGCTTGATGATTTTCATGATTTCTATAAGCTCTTTCTGGAAAAGCACCACATTAGATAGCAGTTCTGAAGGTCTTAAAAACCTTTTATACATGCGATCAGTAGTAATCATAATTATGGCCTCAATGTTTAGTCATGGTATTATTGGCACAACCATTACAGGGTTTGTTCTGCTTTTCACACTAGCAGTTTTGTATAGAAAATATTTAGAGTTGCAGAATGTTTAGATTAAGTAAATTTAAAAAAACCAAACACAAAAATGGCTCTATTATCAAACGAATACTTTGGTATGCATTTTCACCTATTTTTTTTGAGAATAAGATCCCAATTCCTCAAATACTCAAAAAAATTGTCCTAGTTATTTTTGGGGCGAAAATTGGACAAGGAGTTGTTATAAAGCCATCGGTGCAGATCAAATATCCATGGAATTTAATTATTCATAATCATGTTTGGATTGGGGAAAAATGTTGGCTTGATAATTTAGACATCATTGAAATTAAAAATAATGTTTGTATTTCACAAGGCTCAATGCTTGAGACAGGAAGCCATGATTTTAAATCTGAAGGCTTTGAACTGATTACTTATCCAATAACTATAAATTCAAATACTTGGATTGGGTGTCGATGCTTAATATTGCCTGGGGCTAATATTGAAAGAGGTTCAATATTTTATGGCGGGAGCATAATTGGCAGGCATTCTAGAGCAAACAAATTAATAAACACTTGAAATGATGAAATATATTAAATTCATACTTCACTGGTTTCAGGTAAAATTATTTCCAAGTAGCCTAATCCCTGAACAAAGATTCTCAATAAAAGAAACTCGAGAAGAAGTAATTAATAATATTAAGCAATCAAAAAATTTTTTAGAGTATGGGGGAGGATGGTCAACAAAGATTGCTGCTGATTCAGGAATTTCATTTTTAACAATTGAATCAGATAAAAATTTTGCAGACTACTTAAGTAAAAAAATTGTCTCCAACTCTAGTCAAATAATACAATTTGTTGACATTGGTTTAACTTCGAGATGGGGATATCCACTATTCTTTTCAACAAGCAAAAACTCGATAGAAAAGTATAAGACTTATACTGAGTTTCCATTTCATGAATCAACTGCAAAAAATCATTTTGATTTAGTAATGATAGACGGCAGATTTAGGGTTGCCTGTTTTTTTCAGGTACTCATCAACTTTTCAAAAAAAAGAATAGATACCAAAGTAATATTTGATGATTTTTTTGTTGATAGCAGAAGATCATATCAAGTAATATTTTCCTACATTAAAAAATTTGATAAGCATGGAAGTGTTTGTATAATTGAGATAAACAAAGAAAACATAATAAAATTCCCTTCTCTTAGTGATTTAGAGGAATTCTTGGAGGATCCTACTTGAAAAACGACGATTACATTGATTTAAGTAAGGTAATGGAATTATTTTTAGCTAAAAAAATTTTCATTTCATCGATTACAACTATTTTTACGCTTGTAGGTGTAATTTACAGTTTAAATCTGCCAAATCTTTATAAATCTGAATCAGTTTTAATTTCAACTGCAGATGATGCAAATGGATCTTTATCTCAGAGCATCGGAAATTTTGCTGCTCTTGCAGGGATAGATATTAGCGCCGGTGATTCTTCAGCTCAAAGAAAATTGACAATTGCTACCAATACCCTCACGTCAAGAAAATTTTTCAAAATATTTGTCGATAAGTATGATTTACTTCCTCTAATACTTGCTTCAAAAGGCTACGATGCCAAAAATGATATTGTTGTATATGATCAGAGTAAATACAACCCAGAAGTTGGCTCATGGACTAAAAAATTTATTGAAAATAAGGGAGTAAGCTATGAGGACGCACATGAAATTTTTTGGACGAAATTTGCATCATTTGATCAAGGGGAAGAGTTGGGTGTTTATAAGCTGTCTGTTTTATATTATTCCCCAAAAATTTCTGAAAAATGGAATAAATTGCTTATTGAGAATGTAAATAGTTATCTTAAAAATGAGGAAAAAGCGCTTAATGAAAAGTTACTTTATTACTATCAAGTAAAATTAAATGATAATAGCCTTCTTGCGGTAACAAATGTGATATCTGCTTTGATGTCATCAAAGTTGAGAGCTCTTGCACTCATAGAAAGTGACCCAAATTATGCATTCACACCAGTTGATCCTCCCTTTGTCCCTGAACAAAAAGATTCTCCAAGAAGATCTATAATTGTTTTATTATTTTTAATCTTAGGTCTATTGGCTAGTTGTTCATACATAATTCTAAAAGAGATTTTTAGCGTAAAAGAATAAATGTATTTCTTAAAATCTTATTACAAGAACCATTTAGAAAAAAAGAAATGCGACATACTTGTAGTAAGCTCGTGTGGAGGGCATTTAAAACAAATAGTGGATTTAGAAGATGCCTATAAAACGAAGAGTGTTTTTTTTGCTATAAATGATGTGTATACAATGTCAAAAGACTATGAAAGATACTCATTTAGAATAGTTCACGCTGAAAGAAACCTGCTCCAAATATTACATATTTTTGAAGCATTTATTATTTTCTTTTATTTAAAACCAAAAATCTTATTAAGTGCTGGAGCCGCACCAATCGTAATTTTTTCTATTGTAGGAAAATTGTTTGGAATCAAGACTGTTTTTATCGAGAGTTTTTCAAGAGTTACAAAACCATCCTTAACAGGAAAAATAATGTATAGACTAGCTGATGTTTTCTATTATCAATGGCCATCATTGGAAAAGTATTTCCCAAAGGGCAAATTTAAAGGAAGCATTCTATGATTTTCTTTACTGTTGGGAATGATCATCACAAGTTTCCTAGATTTATGGAGATTATATATGCTTTACATAAAAAAAATTCTAGTAAGTATAGTTTTTTTCTTCAATATGGACACTCAGAACCCCCAAAACTTCCAATATCAATGTCTCAATTTTTAAATAAAGAGGAATTTGAGAAAAAAATTAAACAATCTGAGCATATAATTTGCCATGGAGGTGCAGGCACTATTGCTCAATCTATTCAAGCTGGGAAAAAGCCGATTGTTATTCCTAGGCGCTATGACAAGAATGAGCATCTTAATGATCACCAACTAGATATTGCTCAAGTATTTCTCAATAAAAAATTGTGTTTCATCGAGGACAATCCAGAAAAAATACAAAATATTTTAGATGATAAAGTTGTTAAACATATCCAATTTAACTCAACTAAGAATGAACTTATTTATTCGCTAAAAAGAGATATTGATAAGCTAGGTTGAAATTTTCGATAATCACTGTAACAAAAAATAGCGCTGATACAATCAGAGAAACTCTTGCGTCCATAACAAATCAAACATTCACGAATTATCAACATATTGCTGTTGACTCACACTCTACTGATGGTACTTTGCAAATCTTAAAAGAATATTTACCAGATAAAAAAAATAAAATTCTACAAGATAATAAAAAAGGTATTTATGATGCGATTAATATCGGCATAAATAATTCAGACGGTGAAATTGTTGCTTTATTGCATTCAGATGATTGTTTTTATGATGATCAAGTACTTCAAAGGGTTGCACGTTATTTTAAAGATAGCGATATAAATGTTTTATATGGCAATGTGAGGTATATCAGCCGTTTTGATAGGACAAAAGTAATACGAAAATGGACATGTGGTGAATTTTCATTTAACAAATTAAAGAATGGTTGGATGCCTCCACATCTTGGAATATTTATAAAGCGAGATTTTTTAATTAAAGAAAAATTGAAATATTTAACTAATCTGAAGATTTCTGGTGATTACGAATTTATCTTGAGACTTTTTTTAAACCCATCTACTAAGAGCCGCTATATTGATAATTATTTAGTGGACATGAAATTTGGGGGCGAAAGTAACAAAAGCGTAGCAAACCTACTAGTAAAGTATAGGGAAGATTTTTATTCTCTTAAAAAAAATCAACTTAATCCATATAGAGGTTTATTTTTTAAAAATGTTCGAAAATTAAACCAATTTTTCTAACATAATTTTACTTATTATCATATTAAGAGTTAAAAGTTATATAATCATCACCATGAAAATGCCAAATGTTTTGAAAATCTTATTCATTGCTAGCTCATTCATGACAATGAATTTAAAAGCACAAGAGCTTATTGAATCAAATCTGAGCTATCTACAATCACTACCACAGAGTTTGCAATCTCAATTTCTAAGCAGAGATGAAATGCAAGACCAAAATCCTTCACCTATCTTGAGTAATGATGAGGAAGATGGAAAATCAGAAGAACAAGATTTTGACGATGTGCCAAAAGAGGAACAAAAATTTGGATTCAGCTATTTTGAAAAAAAACCTAAACAGCCAGTTGAGACATACAATGACATACCGTTAATGTCTGATTACAGGCTTTCACTAAATGATGAATTAGAAATAACAGTTAGCGGTTCAAAAAAAGCAGTCTATAGAAAAAAAATAAATCTTGGTGGCTCTATCCAAATACCTGAGATAGGTGAAATTACTCTTAATGGACTCACTTTAAGTGAAGCTAACTTAAAAATTAATGAAATTATTTCTGAATATTATGTAGGAGCTAAATCTGTTGTTTCTATTAAAAAAACTTCTCTCAAAAGAATTTCAGTAATTGGTTCAGTAAAGGAACCAGGGACTTATTTAGTTAATCCCTATATTACAGTTTCTCAAGCAATTAAATATGCAGGGGGTCTTACTGATAACGCAAGTTTACGAACAATTGAGGTTGTAGATTATAAAGGAAAAAAAATAATAACTGATTTATATTCTTTTTTAATTTTTGGAGATAGAAGAAATGATACAAATCTTCAAAATGGCGATACTGTATTGATTAATTCTACTTCTAATTATTTAAAGATTTATGGCGCAGTTCACAGACCAATGCAATATGAATATCTCGCTGATGATACATTTAAAGATCTTATTAATTTCGCTCAGGGAGCCACGAAGTATTCAGATACTACTGAACTTTTTGCCAATATTGCACGAAACCAACAAATAATTTCGCAGAAAGTGAGTGTTTCAGACTCAATTAATAATGAGATGGTTGAGAGCCTTTTAGTTCCGAGCAAGTTTTTTTTATCTGATAAAGATATTGAAATTCGTGGCAATGCGGTAATGAATAAATTCTTTCCTAATAAAAAATTTGCAACCCTAGGAGGCTTGATTCAGAGTGTAAAATTTAGCCAAGACATCTTTCCATTTATTTTTACTCTAGAACAAAGCACCCCTAATGGATTAGTTAAAGAGACGGTAAGTCTGAGCCTCGCAGATCCTCAAAGCTATGAAAATATTGAATTAAAAAGCAATGTTGTCTTAACTTTTTACTCGAGAGAAGATTATGAAAATTTCAATGAAGATGTTCAAATCCAAGATTATCTCAAAGAAGAAAAAGAAGAAAAAAAATTACTAAAACAAAATCCCACTAATACGGAGAGTAATTATCTTGTTGATAACCAAAACCCGATTAATAAAGATAATGTACCTTCAGAACCTTTCTTTTTAAATGAACCAGAATATACAGAAGAAGATTTAATTTTAGATGAAAAGCTTTTTACATACTTTATGGACAACTCAATAAAAATTAAAGCAGGCGAGACTTTAGCTTATGTCCCAATGAATGGTAGATTTATCCCAAGAACAGTTGTTGATTACATAAACTTAGTAGGAGACTATGACTATAAAAAAATGTCTTTAACTAATGCATTTGGCTCATACTTCACTGATGTGGAAACTAGTAATTTTAGATTTTCTCCTGGGACAGCATTAAGCCTTCCATTCGAGGCTGTATCCTCAACAATAAATGTAGAAATTGCTGGAGAAGTTCTTTTCCCTGGATCTTATGAGCTGAATAAGAATGCTAGCCTTAATGATCTTTATAATATAGCTGGAGGCTTTACTTCTAAAGCAGATCAAAACGGAATATTTTTCTCAAGAGCATCTATAAAGAAAAAAGAAAAGCAAGCATTTGATGCTGCAAAAAAACTAATCTTAGATCTAGCATTAAGCAATGCATCGAACCCTTTAGTTCAACAAACACCAGGAGCAGGAATAGATAAAACTGTTTTAGGTTTAATTGATAGTTTTGATAGTGATAGTTTTCAAGGAAGGCTAGCAGGCGATCTTAAGCTTAATTCATATACATCAAAAACAACAATTCTGCAGGATCAGGACTTTGTAGTAATACCCTCTCTGACAAATACAGTAGCTGTAATTGGTGAAGTATTATCTCCCACTAGTTTAGTGTTGAATGAAAATTATGATTTATATGATTACATAGAAGAATCTGGTGGATTTACAAGGTTTGCAGATAAAAGAAATATGTACATCATCAAGTCAGACGGAACATCTATAAAAGCAAATGGATCATTATTTCAGAATCAATATAATCTGAGTCCTGGAGATACAGTTGTGGTTCCAAGAAACCTAGAAAAAACTTCATTAGTGCCGCTTGTTTCTATTGCTACAAAGGTCATTTCTGATTTAGCCTTTGCTGCGGCCTCAATTAATGCACTAAATAATTAAAATAATGAAATTATGGCCGTTGGCATGTGTTGTTCTTTCTACTCAGCTACTAGTTTATCCAAATTATTCATCTAATCATGGTATCGAGGGAGTGATAAATACTCCTACAGCATATATAACTGAAGAAGGCAGCTTAAAACTTAACTTTTATAGAGGTGAACCAGATAGAAAATTATTACTTACTGCAAGCCCATTTAAATGGATGCAAGCATCATTATTTTATGTGGATGTTACAAATAGACCTTATGGAGGTAACTTTAAACAATCGTATAAAGACAAAGGGTTTAATCTCAAGATAAACTTGATAGAGGAAAGCACTCTTCCTTCATTATCCCTTGGATTGAATGATTTTGCTGGCACCGGTGTCTACAATTCAGAATACATTGTTTTGTCAAAAACTAGCCAAAAAATTTCTTATAGCCTAGGGCTTGGTTGGGGAGATTTATCATCTGGCCCTACAGTTAATAACCCTTTAATATTTTTCGATGAGGCTTTCAAATCAAGAGGCAATTTAATTAAAGATTTAGGTGGCACACCAAATCCAAATGTATATTTTAGAGGGAGGCATGCTTCATTTTTTGGTAATTTAATTTTTAGACATAGTAATAAACTAAGCTATTTACTAGAAATTGATCCAACAGTTTCTAATAAACCTAATATTATTCCTTATTCTAAAAAAAAATCAGATATGAGTTTTGGAGCGTACTATAAATTTAATAAAAATGTCCATGCAAAAATTTCATATGAAAGAGGTGCAGAAGCAACATTCTCACTTATTTTCAAAAGGAATTATAAAAATCTTGGGAATCAACCTCAATATATTTCTGTACCCAGAATTGAAGAAAATAATACCTACTCACATCTTCAGCGCATTCTTGAGTTAAATAATATAGGCCTAGTTAATGTAAAAGAAGGTGACAGCTCAATCAAATTAGAAATAAAGCAGAATTCATACAATGATATAAATCTTTCAAATAAATATACTATTTTGGCTATCAAAGATTCAGGAGTTTCTGATCCCAATAAAGATATTGAAATCATACAAAGTTTTTTAGGAATGAATGTGTATGAATCAATTATTGATGGTCAGTCGCAGAGAGAGATTGTTAAGGACTCTAGAACAAAGAATAAGGAAGAATTAGATCTTAAATATTTAGTAACTGAGAAATATCCTATTTTTAATTCAACATTAGGTATAGCTCCAAGATTATTCATTGCTTCAAGAGAAGGATTTCTTTATCAAGGCCTTTTTTTAAATCACGCATCAGAAATAGCATTTTCTGAGGAATTAATTTTTTCATCAAATCTACGTTATTCATTATCAGATAACTTCAATGGATTATATATTGCTCCAGTGGATACTTATCCAGAAGTCGTTAGAAGTGATGTAAAGAAATATCTTAATCAACTTGATAATGGTATCACTATTGGTAGATTACAGTTTGATTATTACAATCAGGTTGAGAATAACTTTTTCCAGTTAACATTTGGGTTGCTTGAAGATATGTTTGCCGGAGCAATATTTGAATACCTTTATTTTCCTCAAGACAGCATTTTAGGCATTGGTTTTGAAAGTAACTACGTAAAAAAAAGAGACTATAAGGGAAGATTTGGGTTAAAAAAATACAACAACAAATTCTCAAGAATTAAATTTGTCCTTAGGGAACCAAAAAATAAGATTATTACTACTTTTTCTTATGGTGAATATATTGCAGGAGATGTTGGCTATACGCTCCAATTTGATAAAAGGTTTAATAATGGGGTAAAGTTTGGAGTTTTCTTATCAAAAACAGATGTTCCTCCTCAGCTTTATGGAGAGGGAAGTTTTGATAAAGGAATCAAGCTAGCAATACCATTTGGATTTGGTCAAAATAATATTTCTAACTGGGAATGGCGGCCACTTACTAAGGATCCGGCTGCATTGATTATAAGAAAAAACAATCTAGCAGAATTATTGGAGAGATATCGGAATTAAAAAAAAGGCGCACTAGGCGCCTTCCTTTTTAATTAGATTTTTATTTAGGTGCCTGTACCTGTACCTGTACCTGTACCTGTACCTGTTCCAGTTCCAGTACCTGTTCCAGTTCCAGTACCTGTTCCAGTTCCAGTACCTGTTCCAGTTCCA
>MDTB01184327.1_pt1 | contig 27008 bp, 22 predicted proteins | sample 811161 | NCBI WGS metagenome assembly MDTB01 (sample SAMN05326650, study PRJNA326480) | marine metagenome | isolation source: seawater | place: Mediterranean Sea | collected 2009 | reverse complement strand
ATTATAAAAAATTATTTTCCTTTATTTATCTTGTATTTTATTTTACGTACTTTGAAATAAAAAATGAAAATTCAAATTCTATTTTAGGTGTTTTTTGGATAATTTTAGAACCTATATTAATTATATCAGTTTACGTAGTTTTTTTTACTTTTATTCTAGGTATAAAAAGTTCGTTGTTTGGTATTAATGACTCTAAATTTTCTTATTCAATTTATATACTTATGGGTTTAGTTCCTTGGCTTTTCATGAATAAGGTAATAAATGAGGGAATACACATTTTTATTAAATATAAAAAATTTATTAGAAAACCAGAGTTTCCTATTGAGATTTTATCATATGTTTTGATACTTAAAAGTTTTATACCCTTTTTAGTTTCACTACTAATTCTTTTTTCTATTATTTATTATGATAATGGTTTAGAGCAAATGAATTTATTTTTACTTTTTTTTACAATTTTTTTAATTATTATTTTTATAAGAGGTCTTGCTGTTTTTCTTGGAAGTATTTGTCTTATCATTAAAGACCTAAGTAAAATTATTCCAATAATCCTAACAGCACTATTATTTATTTCTCCAATTTTTTATTTACCAAAGTCTCTTGGCAACCTTATTCTTTTAGGAATATCTAACCCCTTATCTTATCCAATAACATGTTTTAAGTATGCAGTTACTAGTAACACTGAATATTTAATTTTTAGTAATTCATTTTTTGATTATATAATTTTATTTTCACTTTCTTTTCTATTTTTACTTCTTCAAATAATAATAATTAAAAATATTAAGTATTTTACTTGGTTTGAAAGAATTATATGAAAAAAACGGCCATTGAATGTAAAAATGTAAATAAAACTTTTAAAATTTACTCAAAATTATTGAGAGGAATGTATTTTCAAAATTTTTTTAAAAGAAAGAAAAACCCATATTTAAAAGAGATTAAAGCACTACAAAATATAAATCTTAAAATATATAAAGGAGAGATAGTTGGTTTTTTTGGATTTAATGGTGCTGGTAAATCTACATTACTTTCATGTATTTCAAAATCATTACCTTTAACTTCTGGTTTAGTAAAAGTTAATGGAACAATAAGAAATTTAAATAATGTTTCTGAAAACATTAACGAATCATTTTCAGGAATTGAAAATATTATAATGAATTTGATTCTTGCTGGACAAACGTACAAAAACGCATCGTGTTTTGTAGATGAAATTTTAAATTTTGCTGAATTAACTGATAGTGCCGAAAATCCTGTTTACACCTATTCCTCTGGAATGAAAACAAGACTAATCTCAGCTATCGCGCTACACGAAAGTAACATGAGTGATATATTAATAATAGACGAATTTTTATCAGCAGGTGATGCTTCTTTTAAAAGTAAGTTATTTGAAAAATTTAATCAAGTTTGTAAATCAGGTAAAACGATCTTAATTGTAAGCCATGATATTGGTTTTATTGAAAACTATTGTAGTAGAGCTTTTATTATAGATAAAGGTAGAATCATTTTCTCAGGAAAAACTAGTGAAGTTTCAAATAAATATAGAAGTTTTGTCACAACAAAGAATTTTAAAACTCTAAAAAAATTAAATAAATCTAAGTTCTTTTCACTAGATGAAAGTGTGATTATTACTGGTGGAAATATAAAAAGTATGGTTAACAAAGACTTCTTACTATGGAAAAAACCATTTAAGGCCTCAATAAATGTTGAATCAAAAAAAAAAAACCTTTTGTCTTTCAAACTAGAAATATTTGATTGTTATAAATCTCTACCCATTTGCGAAATTAATTCTGGAATAAAGGAATTATCAAATAATAAAGATATTAAAATTAATTTTATTGGGAGAAAAAAAATTATCATGACATTTCCTGAATGCCCACTAGGCGGTGGGTTGTATTATTGGTCGTTTACGATATTCGATCAATATAAAAAAATACTTGCAAGAGCCAGTAAACTATCGACATTTAAAGTTAGATCTTTTGAAAACTCTCCTTCAAGAACAAATTATGTGGAACTTGACTACAGATTCAAAATAATGGGATAAATATTAAAATGTTTTTAAATTTTATTAATAGATTAAAGTCATTTAGACCAATTCCAAGAGAAAAAAAAACTCTAAATAAATTCCAACCTATTAAAATAATCAAGTATCCCTTCCCTTTTAAATGTATGTTATCAATAAACAATGATACTGATGGTTTTCAATACTCTTCATTTAAATCCTTGCATCAATACATAAATGGAAATAAAACTACAATTTTTGGGAAAGGCTTAAATCTAGAAATTTCTGATAGTTTTTGGGTCTATTCAAAACGAAATGTTTCATTATTTAAAAACAACCCATGGGAAAAAAATAAAAAAAATAAATACTTCGATGAAATATTAGAACTTTGTAGATTAGGAATTTTAGACACACTCCATGGTTTCGGAGATTGGGTTGAAGATTTCAATCTTAAAAGAAAAGAAATTGATAATATTCTTAATTTTTTCGCAAAACACAATATCAACCTAGAAGTTTATGTTAATCATGGTGGTTACAATATGAGTCACAATTATGCTGGAATTTGGTCATATTATCAACAAGCAGATAATGTAAAACATAAGTCATATTGCTTTGATTTGTTAATAAAATATGGATTCAAATATTTCTGGGCTGATCCGTTTTATGAACTTACAAAATTTGGCGAAGAATTAAATTTTAATCATAATGAATTTGAATCAAGCTTTAAGAAATATGATTTTTCTAAATTTTTATATAGACCAAATGCAAAAGATTTCACTAAAGGAGAAGAAGTTTTTAATAATTTAAATAATGATTCTCTATTAAAATATAAAAAGAAGTTATTTAATAATATTCTCATTGAAAATATTAGTAGAGATAATATCAAAAATTTTATATTTAAAAGATTCAGAGGGATTGATGGTCCAACATCAAGTAATTTTATTTTGCAGGTAAATCCAGAAAACCTAGATCTGTTGGAACAACAAGAAGGTGCAGTAATTCTATACCAACATTTTGGAATTAGAAGAGCAATTTTAATGGGAAAAAGACACGAATCACAAGACTATACAACAGATAAAAATGTCCTAGATTATAATAATATTGCTGCATTTAAAATGCTTGCGGACAGATTTAATGAAGGAAGAATTTTGGTCACAACAACAAAAAAATTATTAAATTATATAAGAATGAGAAATTATTTAGATTTTAGTATAGATAATTCTCAAAACGAAACCTTTATAAATATTAAAGGAATAGATTGTCCAGTTTATGGGTACCAAAAAATAGAAAAAAATATGTTGAGTGGACTTACTTTTCAGATAAAAAGTAAAAATAATGTTCCAAAGATAGTTTTAAATAATAAACTGTTAAAAACCCGTGAATTTAAAGATAAAAAAACAGGAGATGTCTTTATGTACTTTCCTTGGAAAAAAATAGATTGGCCATTTTAGATGAATTTCAAGAATGATTTATTAGAGCTAGATTCAATAAAAGTCCAACTCGATAAAAGAAACAAAAAACTAAGATTTATAGATCATATCAGTCTAATGAAAGATAAATTATGGTTAAAATATTTTTTTGTTTCTCTATTTAATTTTAAAAGAAATCAAGAAGTTAAAAAAATTTTACAAGAAATTAAATTTGAAAAAAGAGTGAAAGATATAAAAAATGTAAGAAAATGTTTAGATTCCTTCTCTTTTAGATTAGGAGGAGAATCTGCTCAAAAAAAAATATCAAAAATTACAAATAAAGTTAATAATGTAAATTTTAAAAACGTTCTTAAGTCTATTTTAAAACAAACGTCAAACGATCCTATTTTAATTATTAACTGGGTTAAACAACACATTATTCATGTTGATGACTCTCCTTGTGTAATTGATAATAGACCTTTTAATGCAATTGAAACATTGATTTCTGGGTTAGGGCAATGTACAAATAGTGCAATATTGGCTGGCTCATTAATGCAATCTGCTGGTTTTGAAGTAAGGTATTGGTCTACCAAGCATCACACATTTCTTGAATGGTGGAATTCAAAAACTAAATCTTGGCAACTTGAAGATTCTAATTCTTTTCCACCTGGTGTTAACTTACCTAGAGGATTATCATTAAGTCAATTATATAGTTGTAATTTTCTGTGGAGAAAAATTTTTCAAACGTTGCCTACAGGTAATGTTTTCTCTCAATTTTCCATTTTTGCACCAGAAAAAAACTACGGATTAAGTCTTTTAGAAAATAATATAAACAAACCAAATCGTTTTTTTAACATTAATATTCCAGTTAAAATTGACAAATCATTTAAAATCTCAAAAAGAACAATAGAAGTTAATTATCTTCTAAAAGGAAAAAAAAATTTCCTTAAAATCTCTAATTCTAAAAAAAAGAAAGTTTTATTAATTGTTATTAATAAAGAATATCCAGAAAAGGGTATTTATGAAAATAAATCATTTATAATTCATAATATTTTTGCTTACAAATGTTTACCGAACTACCTAAATGACATTGAAGATTCCACTTTACAAAAAAATTTTTTTATAATTAGAGAAAATGAAAAAACTACTAAAAAATTAAACTTCATTAACTCTTCTGTTATTTCAGTTTTAGTCAAAGATTATGATAATACTTTTAGTAATCCTTATCATTTATCTTCGTTTAAAATTGATAAAAATAAAAGATTAGAAAAAGTAATAAAAAAACCTTCAAAGAAATATCAAGAAATAGAACTAGCTTATAAGAAAAATTATAAAAAAAATATTTATCCTAAAGCTATATCGTACTCAAAATATTTAAAGCCAAACAACTGTATGGAAGAATTAAAATTATTTGGTCTAAAGAATATTAAAGGTAATGTACTTGATGCAGGATGTGGTACCGGTGAATATAGTATATTAATGTCTAAATTTGTTAATAAAATTGAATCGGTAGATTATACAGAAGAAAGAATAAAACTATTTAAAGATGTAATAAAAAATCTTAATTTTAAATATATAAAAAAAATTAACATTTCTCAAATGTCTATAGAAAAGACAAATTTTCCTAATGATTATTTCGATACCATTTTATGTAAAGGAGTAATTTGGCAAACAAATTTGAAGAAAACCTTTAATGAATTTTTTAGAATTCTGAAAAAGAATGGAAGAATTATTTTTGATTTTAACACAGATGCTTGGAATCATTATCTTATGAGAAATTCTAATGATAAAAATAAATTTAGAATAGGAGCTGAAACTTTATATAATTCTATTTGGAGAAGATATTCATCCATATCTTTAAAATACTACAAAAAATCAATAAAAAAAAAGGATATATCCTATAAGAATAAGCTATTAATTCAAACGGAAATGGTACGTATTGAAAATTTAATAAAGATTAGAAATCAACTTTTAGAACACTTAAGTTATTCCGAGGTTGATAAAGCTACCAAGCTAGAACTTTATATATTACTAAATTGTGGTCAGTCATATTTATTCAAAATTTTAAAAGATATTTTTTTAAACCTTTTAGGGTTTACAAGCGGACCAAGCACGTCCATGAGTTCAGAAAGCTTTGAACCAAATGAAATTAGAGAACTAGCACATAATGCTGGTTTTTCAAAATTTAAATACTGGATTAAAAATAAAAATAAAAAACTATCAAATGACTTTGATTCAAATAACTCTTCTTATTTTTCACTTCAATTTTTAGGCAAAGTTAAAACTTGGAACGCTATATTAAGTAAGTAATTAGCTTGATATAACTTCTGATATTTTTGCACTATCTTTTATAGATTTGATACCTTTTTGATTAAATTTTTGTCTAATTGGTTCAATGGTTTTTAAAAGATTCTTGTACCAAACAATTCTATTTTCTTTTAAGTATGAATGTTTTTTTAATAACTCATCGGTTCTTAAGTATCTTTCAGAAACCCTATCAATTGCAGAATTTAGATATCTTTTCATACGTTTTACTTCTTCATTAAAAGAAGTTGGAGATTGGTAATCCTTCTGCCACATTATTGTACAATTTGAACACAACTTTCCTTTGCTCTCAACACATGAAAAATTATGAATAAGCTGAGCTTGTCTAAATCCCTGCATCCTATCTGAATTCCATATATCTAATATAGAATTATCCTTTATATTCCCAATAACATATCTGCTGTCGTAATCATATATACATGAAACTACATCGCCATTCCATCTTATTCCAAGAACATCCCAAGGAACGTTACAGGTTGGCCAATTTTTTTTTGGAATCTTAAATCTTTCATCATATTTTCCGTTTGCCTCTTGTACTGCGCCCATGTAGTTAAAAAGTTCATAAGTTTGAACATGGCCTATAGGTAACTTTTCAAAAAGCTCTTTAATAATTCTTATATCATCCTTATTTCTCTCTTCTTCTACAAGAAAAATATCAACAGCAAAAAAATTGTTAATTTTTCTAGGATGATCTCCCCATTCCTCAAGATAATCTAAAAGATTTGTTATAACTTTATGAAATAAATCTCTACCTTTAATTGCTTTGTAGGATTCTGGTGTAATTGAATCTATAGTAAAAACTAATGAGTCTATATTAGAGTCAATTAAGTTTCTAGAATACTCTCTAGTTAAGGTTACTCCATTAGTATTTAACTTTGTAAAAAAGTCATAGTCAATTGATGCGATCTTTATCATATCAACAAGCTTTTCGTGAAGAGTAGATTCACCATGTTGATAAAAATTTATTTCTGTTTGTCTGTTTAAATGAGAGATTTCATTCATAACCTTTTTAAATAGACTAATGTCTAAAAAACCAAGGTCACGTGTTCCTGAACCATTGTGTGCTGCGCAATGGTCACATTTTAAATTACAATGATTAGTAGGTTCAAAATATATTCTTCTAGGAGGAAAGTCTGCAAAAGTATTTTTTTTTAGTAAGCAATTGATAAACTTTAATCTATTTTTTTGCTTTTCTAACTCTAATTCTATCCAGTCATCTCTATTTAGCATAATTTATAAATTTTGTATTAAAATTTGATACGTCGTCAAGAGCTTCTACTTGAAATTCAACGTACTTATCAATTAAAATTAAATCATTCTCTAATTTTCTCTTATTTTCATTGAAAAGTATACAATAATCTTTTCTAAAAAGTGAATTAGGAAAGTAACCTACAACATCACCAGGTTTTGATAAAATATTAATTTTTTTTAAGCTTGAGACTGTTTTTATTTTAGAACTGATGACTGTTTTTATTAATTTTCCAAATTTTATATTAAAGAATTTGTAACATGAATATTTATTTTTTAAATGTCTCATTTCAAAGACTTTGTTATTTATATCAATTTGCGATTTTATAATGTCTATATCAGTCATTAGAGGAATAATTGATGAAAGAATTTCTCCTCCCCCTCCCCTACTTCCAGATTCAATGAAATATATTTGATTATCCTTGTCAATTTTTAGTTCTATGTGAAAAAGTCCTTTTTTATGACCTAAAGCAAATAATATATTCTTACATTGCATGAGGATGTTTTGTTTATTAAAGGTATATTTATCGAACGGATAATTTATTTCCATGTCAATTCTTGATTCTGTGTTTGCTTTTTTTTTTCTACTAGTCGTTAAAATATGAAAATCGTTATATGAATTTGAAATTCCCTCAATCGCAATTTCAATTCCACTTATGAATTCTTCAAGTAGAACAGATTTTTCTTTATTTAAATCATACTTTCTTGAAAATGAATATGAACTCTCAATCTCTTCATATTTATTTACTTTAATAACTCCTCTGCTTCCACCTCCACTAAAATTAGGTTTAAGAATAAAAGGAAATTTAACTGTATCAAGTTTATCATATATATCCTCGAGCCTATTAATTAAAAAGAAATAAGGCTGAGTGATTCCATGTCTTTGACATGCCTTTCTCATTCTAAATTTCATAACTTGCTTCAATGAATTTAAATATCCATTAGATGGTAAATTCAATTTATCAGATAAGAAATTAGCTGTAAGAACACCAATGTCATTAAATGGAAAAATATAATTTATATTCTCATTTAAAACCAATTTTAATAATTTTTCTTTATTTTTAAAATCTTCTTCTATGAATTTATCGGCATATTTTATTCCTGGAGAATTTTTATTTCTATCACAAACAATTGTTCTATAACCTAGACTTTTTATATGTTTAATAGAATTAGATTGAATTTCATTTGCTCCAAGTATTAAAATATTATTTTTTACATGTGATATCAAAAGTTTCTTTCCCTTCATTTAATTTTTTAAACCATCGTTTTTCCATGTCCATTTTTAGAACGATTTTTTTATAAAAGTTTTCATCTATCAATTTTTTTTTTATTAAAAGGCAACCATTGTCATCAATGAAAATTATATTATTCTCATATTCATTTTTAACTTTATTTAGCTTACTTTTGCTTAATAAAGAACTTGGTTTTTCTTTACTAACATTTTCAGGAGAAAAGCCTTTAGATAAAATATTTATTTTTAGTTTTTTAATCTCATCAACATCTCTTATATAACCGTTTACTATAATACACTTTACGTTCTTCATTTTTAAACTAGTACAAATAAGACCACCTATTAGACCTACTTTTTTGCAATTAAAGGGATAAACAAAGACTACTTTATTTTTATAATTTTTATTTTTAATTGTTTTATGTAAAATCCAATTGGAATTTTCATGCGTATAAATAAAGGATACGCTTCCTGCAATATACTTTTTGTATCTAAATTGTTTATCGAAAGTTAGAATTTTAAATTTAGTTTTAGAGCAACAGTCAGCTATAACGGAAGTAGATAATCGTCCTTTGTTAAAAAAATCAATGATTTTTTCTGTATAATTAGATTTTAAAAACTTTTTTTGCATTTTTATAGAAAAAGTTCTCCAATTTATTCTTTTTAATGTTTTTCGTTAAATTTAAAGTATACTTCAGATATTTACTTATCGAATATTCTGGAAAATCAGATCCATATATAACCTTTTGATCTACCTTTTCAATTATATACAATAAATCGTTAATTATATTGGATTTTTTAAAATACATCAAAACGTGAGATAAATCTAAAAAAACATTTTTATTAGATTGTGCAACTGCCAAAGCGTCAAGTGGTCTATAACTTCCTGCATGAGATATGATAATTTTTAATTTAGGATATTGTTTCGCTATTTCATCATAAACAAGAGGTTGAAGTTCACTTAATGGAATCTGATCGCCTCTCATATAACCACAGAAAATTATTGGAATATCTTGCTTAATTGCAATTTTAAATATTGAATTATTTTTTTTATCTAATGGCCTTATTTTAGAAGATCTTGGATGAATTTTAAAAAATTTTATAAAATTAAAATCTAATTTTTGAAGTTTTTTAACAGTTTGAACGGAATTATTTTCAAGAGTAAAACCAGTAAAAAGATTTTTGTTTTTTTTAACTAATTGAATATTATGCGAATTTATTTTTTCACAATATGGCGAAACTAATCCAGCTGCATCAATTTTATTTAGTTTAATCTCAGATTGTGCTTTTTTTAATGAGCAATCAAAAGAAGTATTAAACCATTTTCCATTTTTAGTTATATTAATATGTGCATCAATTACTCTCATATATTGAAAAAACTATTTATTTGATTGACAATCATTAACTGTTGTTTTCTTTTTAAGTTATGGAAAAGTGGTAATGTTATTGATGAATTTTCGCAAAATATTGATTGGGGGAAATTGTTCTTGGTAAATAAGTATTTTGTTGAATAATATTGAGTGTGAGGAATTGAAATGGTTCCAGGTCTTGACTCAATACCTTTTTTTAAAAGATTCTTCATAAGATTATTTCTCGTTGTTCTATTTCCATCTTTAATTAAGACAACAAATGATTGATAGGTATGTCCTTTTAAAACTTTTTCGTTAAATGCAGGAAGTTTTAGAAATTTATTTTTACTTAACAAATTGATATAAAATTGAGCCTGACTAATTCTTTTTTTAATAATGGAAGTTAATTTAGCGAATTGAACAACTCCGAGAGCTCCGGCAATATCTGACATCTTCATATTAATTCCAGGAAACGAGAAATCTGCAAATGTCCAAGGTCCAATACCTTCAGAGGGAATTTTAGTTAGCTTTTGCATTCCATGATTTATTAGGCCTCGAGCTGAATTATAAAACTTTCTATCATTAAAACTTAACATCCCGCCTTCTCCAGTTGTGATAAGTTTTCTAGGATGAAAAGAAAAGCAACTTAAGTCTCCAAAATTTCCTGCAAACTTATTTTTATATTTAGAACCAATAGCACATGCTGCATCTTCAATTAACTTTAAGTTATATTTTTTTGTAATTTTTAAAATCTTATTGATATTAGAAGTTAATCCAAATAAATGAACTATTATGATAGCTCTAGTTTTTTTACTAATTTTTTCTTCTATTTGTCTTGTATCAATATTAAAATTATTTCTATCGACATCAACAAATATTGCTTTTGCACCAACGAACTCAATTACGTTTGCTGTTGTAGGCCATCCAAATGCAGGAACTATTACTTCATCACCTCTCTGAATTCCTAAAACTTTTAGTGAAGTTAATAATGCTGAGGTACAGGAGTTTATAGCCAACGAATAGTTTACTTTTTGAAAGTCACAAAACTTCTTTTCAAATAATTGAACTTTTTTTCCCTCAGTTACCCAACCAGAGTTCAAAGTTTTTTTTAGTAAATTATATTCTTTATTATTAAAATGTGGTTTTGTTAATTTTATTGTCATTTACTTTTATTTTTTATTTTTATTTCATCTTCAGGCCAGTAAAAAGCTTCTTTATAAGAAGTAAGTATTAATTTAAAATTAATAAAAACAAATTTATGATTCTGTTTTAAATTTATTTTTATTCCATTGTTTAGGTCATTAAAATTAACGTCATGTTTTAAAATATTAGAGTTTAATTGTTTTATAAATATTTTATTAGGATAGTTGTCATATTTCCATCCTCGCGATTTAGTACTTACAAATAATTTTAAGAAGATCTTACTACTTACTTTTGTTTTTGATATTAAGTACAAGAAATTTTGTTCAAGTTTAAAACTTAGGTCTAATGGTTTCGGAGGAAATTTATTTTTTTTTTCGTTCAAATAATAAGATGAAATAAAGGGATTGTCCCAAGGATTTTTTCTGCTTATGTAACCACTAAAAGACTTATTTGTAAAAGACTTAGTTGTTTTATCGTGACAAACAAAAAAGTTAATAGCAGCAACTTTGTCAACAATTAATGGATTTTTTTTTACCTCTTCTAATGATGCCCATTCATTTTTTTTATTTTGTGGAAAAATCCCAAATTTAAAAAAATCTGCATCAACAATTCTCCATTTACCTTTATTAAAAACCTCACAAATAACATGATTTTTTAATTGAGTTAATTTACTTTTAAAACCAAAAGCTTTATATAAATAACTAGATAATAATGCAATATTTCCACACTTTCCTAGTCCCAAAAAGAGAATTAAATATGGTTTTTCAAGAGTCTTATTGCCAAAATAATTTAGTATAGGATGTTTAATAATACTATCCTGTATAAAACAATAAATCTTGTAGAATAAAGAACCTTCGTAATTATCTATAATAATTTTCTTAACGTGCTTAATTAAATATTCTTCATCTATATTTTCAAATAAAGTACTTACATAATCAAGATATTTATTTACAAGTATATTTGAATTATTAGTAATCAGATCATCAAATAAAAGTTCTGAGAGTTTATAGCTTTTTTTATTATAATTTTTAAAAAAAGAATAATCATAATCATTTAAATTAATTTTTCTAAAAAGAATTTCACGTGGATAACTTATTTTTTTATTTTTTAATTTTTTTTTACTAAAATAGTGAGGATTTATATTAATTAAATTTTCATCCTCAAATCCTTTAATAACCAAGTTTGTTCTTTGAAGATTATCAAATATATCATCAGAAGGTAATTCACATATGTTTTTTGATTCTTTTAATTTTAATAAAGTTTGGAGAAGGCCTTCAGATTTATCAAAAATTTTATTTTTAAAATTTTTATTACTAGAGCCAAAATATTTAGCATCTAATAATTGAAAATATTTATTGAATAAAAACTTTTTAGATTTATGTAAATTTTTAGATTTTTTAACCCACTCTATAAAATATTTAATATTATTTTTTTTTTCTTCCGATTCATTGGCAAAGTTTTCAACTAAGTTAATAAAATAGTTGTCAATTATTGAATTAAACAAATTTTTATTACTTTCATATAAAATTTTACGATCGTAGTCTTTATAAAAATTTTCTAAAGTTGTTATATTTCTGTAAATCAAGCCATTACCTCTAAGAATTCTTGAGCATTCAATAAGTTCTTCATTATTAATTTTTTTGAAATAATTATAAAATATAATTAAATCAAAAAAATTATCTGAAAATTGTGTCTTTTTTAAATTTAATTCTGATTTTTTCTTTATAAAATTACTATTTACAAAATATTTATTTTTTTTAATATTTACCAAAAAATATTTTTTGTAATTTGATACTATTTCTTCAAAAAAAAAATTTTCATCGCTCGATATTATAAAAATATTTCCGTTAGTTTTATTAAAACGATCTATAAAGTTTTGTTTATCTTTATTTTCCATTTTTTTCTACTTGTATTTGAATTGTAATATAATCTAACTGCATTGATTTTTAATTCCGGAAAAAATTTAATTTTTTCAACCCCTCTTCTGGACTCCGAAATTTATAATTGCTCTTATATTTTTTTGTTTTTTTTAAACTAACACATGTTTCTGATGACATTTCACTTTTTTTAATAAAAAATTTTACCTTTTTATTAATTCTTTTTGCAATTCTTTCTGACAGACTTCTTATACTAATTCTTCTTTGTGGTGCTAAATCCAAAATACCTGATATATTTTTTCTCATTATAAACAAAATAAAATTTGCACAATCCTCAGCGTGTGTAATATGAATTAAATCACCGTTTCTTGAACCATTCAACGTAATAATTTCATCATTATTTATTTTGTTAACTAAAGAGTTAACAAGACCATTATTTTCTATATTTGAGTATAGATAAAATAGTCTTAATATACTCACATCAAGATATTTATCAAAATTACTAATTAATTTTTCAAATGAAAATTTAGTACATTGATAAAAATTGTTATTTCTATTTTTTTTTTTTGTTGAATATTTTATTTCACCAGTTGAGGTATAAATAAATCTTTTGATATTATTTTTTAAACAATACTGAAGTAACCAAAAAGGAATTTTTATATTTATGTTAAATATATCCTTGCTTTTTTCGGGGAAATTTCTGTAATTTCTTGACTGAGCCAAATATAATATTGTATCAATACCTTTAGGAATTTTTTTTATGATATCTTCTTTCGATTCCTTACCCAAATCACATTTAATTTCCTTGATATTTTCATAATCAAAAATTTTTTTTCTCTGCAGAGAATATGTATCGAAATATTTATTAAGCTTTTTAGCTAGGTTTTTACCTAAATGTCCAGTGAGACCTGTAACTAAAATTTTTCTCATTATATATTATTGTATACTAAGTATAATTTTTCTAATATTACTTTGTTTGAATGATTTTTCTCGTACCATTTTTTTCCTAAATAACCAATATCCTCTAGAAGTTTTCTATTTTTATAAAACTTATTAAGTAGTGATGTAATCTGTTCACTATTTTCAACGTTGATTACAGGTGGTATTGTTTTAAAAAAACCATTTAAGGACTTTTCATCTACATAAGTCATTATTGGTTTACCATGAAATAAGGCCTTAGCAGTTATACTTCCAAAAGCTCCAAGAATAAACTGATCAATAATTATATCAGATATAGAAAAGTATTTTGTCATCATAAAAATAGACTGTGGTTGAATCCATTTAACATTTCTTTCAATTCCAAGATGTTCGATTAATTTTTTACTTTCATTTACCTTTTGTCCCCACTCTACAGTAATAATTATTGGGTTAGCATCAGTTTTTTTTATAAAATTCTTAACGCCATTAAAAAAAATATCATTTCCTTTAAGCCATGATTTATCATAACTTTCATCTATTGTTTTCATATCCTCCCAGTGATGTCGGGGTGGATGAAATAGAATAAAATCATGATTTAGATTTTTAAGTAAAGTAGTTTTAAGTTTTTTAATATTTTTATCTAATTTCCATTTTTCATTAATAGGATGAGGTATAAAAGAATGAGATTTACATTTGACTTTTTTAACATTTTTCACTGTATCTGAATTTGTAATAAATAAATGTTTTGTCATGCAATATGAATTTAAAACTAATTTACCATAAAAGTTATTTTGAAAAGGTATTGATCTTAAAGTTCCATGTTCGTAACAAACATATTTAAAACAATTATGGATTAAAGGCTGAATTACATCTGTTCCATAGCAATGAATAATATCGTAATACTTAAATAATTCTATTAATTCAGGTTTAAAATGTTGAATAAGGTGTAAATAGTCTTTGAAAGTAAAATTAATTTTTCTGTTTGGAAAATTTTTTTTTAAGGATTTGTATGCTGATGGTAATAAGTAATTTGGAACTTTTAATTTTAAAACCGTATTGAGTGAGAAAAAAGAATTTAAGGAAGTGTTTATAAATTTTGAAAAAAATAACCTGAATTTTAAAAGTAGTAAATCTATATAATTTTTTTTTTTTATTTTAGATTGAAGAATAATTTTTAAAATTTTATTTTTTTCACCCTGGTAAAACCAACTAGGTCTTAAAAAATTAATTTTACTTTTTTTCCAGTTAGGATTAAATTCATCAACGTATTCATTTAATTTTGAGTCCTCCCATTCTGGACAACCCATAATATGAAAATAATCCATCACTAGGACATCATTTATCGAGTCTCCGGATTTATTTAAGATTTTTGCGTTTAAATAAGCATTATTTGCAATATTACCAATATGTAAAATTCTTTTCTTCACTATTATATTTAAAAATAAATTTCTAATAATTTTTCAAAATTCAACATATTCCATATTAACGATTTAAATCTATGTGGATCGTGATTTTTGTAATGATCAATTTTAATTTTTAAATTATTGATATTTAAAAATTCTTTTGAGAATTTGAAATCAGAAAATTTGTTTAAATCATTTCCTTTTAATTTGTCTTTATACCACTCAAAATCAGGTGCAGCAAATCCTTGTTTTTTTTGTGCGCTCACACTCGGGTAATTATTTTTAAGAAGTTTTCTAATTATTAGTTTACCTTCGACTATTAATTGATTTTCAATTTTTAATTTTTGATTATGACTTAATTTCATTGAAAAATCAAAAAGGTCATTTTCTAAAAAAGGTACTCTTGTTTCAATTCCATTTGCCATTGATAATTTATCTTCAAGATTTAAATAGCCTTGAAGAAATGTTTTACACTCATAATTTTGAATTTGATTAAGATAATCTTCTTGTGAATCATCAAATTTTTCTGATTCAAAGTATGAATAAAATGAATCTTTTATTCTATTTTTTTTAGAATTATTATAATTATTAAATACATTAACTAACGAATTTACATTCAATACGCGCTGACATTTTTGAAAATAATGTTCTAAAAAGTGATTTCTACTCTTTTGAAAAATACTTTCATATCTCCAAATATATCCAGCAAATAACTCATCACCTCCTGCACCTGAAATTACAATTTTATGTTTTTTAGATACTTCTTTCGCAATTAAATAGTTTGGATATGATTGTCCAAGTTTTAAGTCTTCAAGATGATAAACTAATTTGTTTAAATATTTAATATTATCATTTGAATTAACTAAAAAACTAGTGTGCGTTGAATTTAGAAATTTAGCTGTTTGCTCTGCTCCTTTTGACTCATCAAAATGTTTTAATTTTTTGTTCCTAATTTTAAAACCACATGAATAAGTATTAAGCTTTTTACAATAATTATTTGCAATTACATTAACAAGGGTAGAATCTAGTCCAGAAGATAAATAAAAAGCTAATGAAACATCTGCAACTAAGTTTTTTTTTACCGAGTTTCTCAGTAAAAAATTAATTTTTTCTAAATCATTAGTATTTGTATGCTCATTTGAAAAACAAAAATCCCAATATCTTTTAGTCTTTATCTGCTGACAATTTTCAATATTAAATTTTGAAAAGCAACCATAAGGAAATATGTTTATGTGTTTGAAAAATGTTTTATTGCCTAATAAATTTTGAAAAACAAAGTATTCATAAATTGATTGAGTGTTTATTTCAACCTTTGTCATATAATTTAATATTCCTTTAATTTCAGAGGAAAAGATAAGTAAGTTTTTATAATTTAAATAATATAAGGGTTTAACACCAAATCTGTCTCTTCCAACAAAAACCTCTTTATTTTTTTTATCAAATATAACAAAAGCAAACATACCATTTAATTTTTTTATAAACGTTTCCCCCCAATAAATATATGAATTTAATAGAACCTCTGTATCAGAGTTTGTTCTAAATTTAATTCCCTTTTCAATAAGTTTTTCTTTAATTTCCTGAAAATTGTAGATTTCTCCATTATAAGTAATAGTATAATTATTATCTGATGACTGGAATGGTTGGTTTGCCTCATTTGACAAGTCAATAATTGATAGTCTAGCATGAGCCATACCAACGTTATTTTTTATAAATATGGATTGGTTATCAGGTCCTCTGTAAGAAATTTTTTGGATAGTTTTTTTTAAATATGTTTTGGATATATTTTTATTTCTATCATGAATAAAAAAAATTCCGCACATTATACTTTTAATAAATGGTCAATTATCTCATTTAAACCTTCGTTAAGAGATATTTTTGCTTTAAAATTTAATTCACTTAAACTTTTTTTTGGACAACCAATCCTGTTTGTAACAAAAGTCTGACCAGACTTTTTAAATTTTATCTTAAGATTTTTATTTGAAATTTTTAAAATTTTTTGGGTTAATTCAAGTATTGATGTTTTTACACCTGTTCCAATATTATAAAATTGATCTGTAGAATTTGATTTCATGGCTAATATATTAGCTAAAGCACAATCTTTTACATTAATAAAATCATATGATTGATTTCCATTCCCATAAACAACCGGCTCTTTGTTTTTTTTAAGATTTTCTAAAATTTTCATTATGACCGCTACATATGCTCCTTTAGAGTCTTGCCTTAATCCATAAACATTCATGTATCTTAATCCAACATATTCGAATTTTTTTAAATTTCTATGATAATAAGATCTTATGATTTGCTCTGAGGCTACCTTTGTTGCACCATAAAAATTTGTATTATTTAATGGATGATCTTCATTCATCGGTTCACTTAAAGCATCTCCATAAACAGATGCAGATGATGAATAAACAAGTCTCTTTACATTATTTTTGATTATTGATTCAACTACATTTAACGTTCCCTTAATATTTACTTCAAATGCTGATTTAGGATAATCCCAACAATGTAAAAGCCATAAGGCAGCAAAATGAAAAACTCCATCAATCCCTTTCATAGCACTATCCAATTGGTCAAATTGAGTTATATCACCTCCAATATCAAAAATTTTAACTCTTTTATCTTTAAGCGCATTTTTTAAATTAGTAATTTTTCCTCTACAAAAATTATCAAAAATTATAACTTCTTTTACATTTTCTTTTAAGATTAGATCAACTGTATGTGAACCAATTAACCCTGCACCACCAATGAATAAAAATCTTTTGTTATCTATTTTCAAGTTACTTTTTTACGTAAATATTGAACTAATTTAGAATAATTAAAAATAAAATTTATTTCGTTTTTGTCAATTTATTTAATTTTTCACAAACGTAAAAAATTTCCCTCTCACTTATTTCTGGATAAATTGGAAGACTTAAAATTGAATTAGAAATTTTGTCACAAATTGGAAATTCATTTTTAGAAAAAAACTTTAGATATAATTTGGTTTTATAAATTGGAATAGAGTAATTTATTCTTACATCAATATTATGTTTTTTTAAATTATCAAAAACCATATTTCTCTTCTGAACCCTTATTGCATAATTATGAAAAGAATGAGTTGCGTTTAAGCTAGATTTAGGTTTTATAATATTTGAATTTAATATGCTATTGTATAGTTTTGATATTTTAATTCTCTTCTTTATCCATTTGTCTAAATATTTTAATTTTACTGTTAATATTGCTGCCTGAATTCCACTTAGTCTTTCATTAAAACCTAAAGTATCAAAATTATTTTTTGAAAACTTACCATGATTTCTAAGTTTTTTTATTTTATTAATTAACAGTTTATTATTACTTACAACACATCCAGCATCTCCGAAAGAGCCAAGGTTTTTGCTAGGAAAAAAACTAAAACATCCTAGATCACCAAAAGTGCCACAATATTGTTTTTTAATTTTTGAGCCATGGGCCTGAGCCGCATCTTCTATGACTTTTAAATTATACTTTTTTGCAATTGATAATATTTCATTCATTTCCGCAGGATTACCGTAAATGTGAACAGGTAAAATTGCTTTGGTATTTTTTGTAATTTTAGATTCAATTTTTTTTGAGTCAATATTATATGATTCTTTGTCTATATCTACTAATACTGGCTTAGCACCTGTATTACTTATTGCTTCGACTGAGGAAATCCACGTAAAAGGAGAAGTTATTACTTCGTCTCCTTTACCAATGCCACATGCTAAAAGAGATAGAAATAAGGCTGATGTACCAGATGAAACACCAACACAATATTTTGTTTTTAAATAATTTGAAAACTTTTCTTCAAAATTTTCAACTTCATTTCCTAAAATAAAAGAACTATTGTTAATTACTCTTTTTATGGCACTGTCAATTTCATTTTTTACTGATAAATAGTTTTTTTTTAAATTATTTGAAGGTACTTTCATATTAATTAGTCTTCTGAATTATTTTTTAAAAATAAATAATATTCTTTTTCATATTCACAGAAAAAATCCTTATTAAGTTTAAACCCTGACTTACTCACCCATGACTTATGTTTTGCTGGATTTCCAACTACCAGAGAATAATCATTAATATTTTTTGTTACAACTGAACCTGCACCAATTAAACTATAAACTCCAATATTTACTCCACAAACAATGGTTGAGTTAGCGCCAATGGTTGCATTCTTTTTTACTAATGTTTTCTCATATTCATTTCGTGGAAACTCAGACCTTGGATTTTTTACATTTGTAAACACGCAGGACGGACCACAAAAAACATAGTCTTCTAAAGTTACACCATCATATATACTTACATTATTTTGAATTTTTACGTTATTGCCAATTACCACATTTTCACCAATAAATACATTTTGACCTATTGTACAATTAGAGCCAATTACCACATTTTTTAAAATATTAGACCAATGCCATATTTTTGTATTATTACCAATCTTTACATTTTCACTAATAGAAGACGTCTCATGAATAAAAGGTTTATTACTCATTGTTTTATTGTTTTAATTAATAAAAGTCTCATCGTTAAATATTTCATACGTTAGTTTATTATATTCTTTAATAAGAGTTAAAAATTATAAATTAATCTGCATATAGTACTTTTTATTGGATAGATAATCTATATGAGCTGAAAATTTAAATTAAAATCTTTAATCAATAGAACAAAATTAATTTCTTTATTTAAAGAATAAAGTAAAATACTTTAATAAAGTAAATCATGAAACTTAAAAAATTTAACTTTGAAGATGCCTTTTATTTATTTAAAAAAATAAGATCTACAGAAGAAAAAATAATTGAAATATACGAAAGTGATGTAATTAAAAGTCCAGTTCATCTTTCACTTGGACAGGAATCAATTGCAGTAGGAGTTGCCCTTGCATCAGAAAAAAAAAAAGATGTTATTTTTAGTAATTATAGGTCACATGCACATTTTATCGCTCATGGAGGAAATTATAAAAAAATGTGGGCTGAATTATTTGGAAAAGAAACAGGATTATCTTCAGGAAAAGCTGGGTCAATGCACTTAGGTGATGTTCAAGCAAATTTTATATTTACATCAGCTATTGTAGGAAGTGCAATCTCAGAAGCAGTAGGATATGCATTGGCAATTAAGCTAAAAAAACTTAAATCAAAAGTTATCTGTTATCATGGCGAAGGTGCGATGGATCAGGGAACTTTTTGGGAATCATTAAACTTTAGTGCCTTAAAGGAATTGCCTATTCTATATGTTTGTGAAAATAATGGTCTGGCAATATACTCAGAACAAAAAAAAAGAATGAAAGTCTTAGATTTATGTAAAAAAGTTGAATCTTTTGGGGTTCATACAATCAGAGTAAAAAATAATTCGACAGAAAATATATTTAAATGTGCTCTGAAAGCTCTTAAAAAAATTGAAAAAAATAGTCAACCAATTTTTTTAGAAGTTAATACATACCGAGAAGTTGATCATGTTGGAATATATGAAGATTTTAAGTTAGGGTTTAGGAAAAAAAATAAACAAAAACTACTTAAAAGTTTTAATGAATTAAATTTTTTAAAAAAGAAAACAAAAAATTTCCTTCAAATTGAAAAAAAAATTAATAAAGAAATCGTTCAAGCCCTTAATTATTCTTATAAATCAAATTTTCCAAAAATTAAGTATGTAGAATTAAATGTCACAAAAGAATAAATTTTTAATAAATATTTCCTACGCAGATGCAATCCTAAACGCAACAAAAATAATGCTTAAAAAAAAGAAAAATGTTTTTGTTTTTGGTCAAGGAGTTGATGACCCGAAGGGACATTATGGTACAACACTTAATCTTCATAAGGATTTTGGGAAGAGTAGATGTTTTGATACACCAATATGTGAGGAAAGCATGACAGGTGTTGGGATCGGTGCCGCAATTGCTGGCATGAATCCTATCTTAGTCCATCAAAGAATGGATTTTTTAATGCTAGCTATGAATCAACTTGTAAATATGGCTTCAAAAATTCATTATATATCGGATGGAAAACTATGCGTACCATTAGTTGTAAGAGCTTGTATTGGAAGAAGTTGGGGACAAGGAGCTCAACATAGTCAATCTTTATATTCAATTTTTGCACATATCCCTGGGTTAAAAGTTATTGCTCCTACAACACCACATGATGTCAAAGGGACACTTATAAGAGCAATAGAAGATAGAAATCCAGTAATTTTCATTGAACATAGAATGCTTTATAAAAATAAGGGTCTAGTCCCTAATGGCTATTACAAAACAGAATTCGGAAAATCTAGAGTTTTATCTAGTGGTAATGATATAACTCTAGTTGGAATAAGTTTTACAGTTATAGACTGTATAAACGCTAAAAATTTATTAGTTGAAAAATCAATAAATGCAGAGGTAATTGATCTCTTATCTATTCAACCTTTAGATATGAGTAAAATTATTAGTTCGGTAAGAAAAACAAAAAGATTAGTTATAGTTGAAAATGATTGGATTAATTGCGGTATTTCAGCAGAAATTATTTCTCGCTTAATCGAGTCATGTTCGATTAAATTTAAAGTAAAAAGGCTAGGTTATTTGTTTACTCCCTGCCCCACCACAGCTTCTTTAGAAGACAATTTTTACCCTAATCCTGAAAAAATAGCTAAGATTTCTTATGAAATGGTTACGAAAAAAAAAAACTGGGTACCAAAAAAAATTGAAACTAGAGAAATTAAGGAATTTAAAGGTCCATTTTAATGAAAAAGAACATATTATATAAAACTATAAAAAATGAATGGAAAAAGTTTCATTCAAATAAAAAGTCTAATAAAAAAATTAAATTACATGAACCAACTTTTGGCATTGAAGAAATATTCAATTTCACAAAACAACTTATAACTACAAATGTGACAATGGGAAAGCATGTTGAATCTTTTGAAAAAAAATTTTGTGATAAGTTTGGTTTTAAATATGCAGTTTCTAGTAACTCTGGATCATCAGCAAATCTCATTATGATAGCTGGATTAATGAGTACCATATATTCCAAAAGATTAAGAAAAAACGACGAAATAATTGTTCCAGCTCTGGCATGGTCAACATCTATATTTCCACTTACTCAATATGGTCTAAAACCAGTCTTTGTTGATTGTGACCTTAAAACAATGAATATTGACATTGATCAAGTCAAAAAAGCAATTTCACACAATACAAAAGCTATTTTAACAATACCAATCTATGGTAACCCCTGTAATATGAAGGAGCTAAGGAAAATATGTAATAAAAACAAGCTCATTCTTCTAGAAGACACATGTGAGTCAATGGGAGCAAAATATAAAAATAAGTTTTTGGGCGGGTTTGGATTAGCTTCAAGTTTTAGTTTTTATTTTTCACATCATATTACATGTCTAGAGGGTGGTATAACAGTAACTAATGACTTTGAGCTTGCTGAAATAATGAAAATAATAAGATCACATGGTTGGATAAGAAATGTGAAACAAAAGGAAAAATGGATAAAAAACTTTCCAAAAATTGATCCAAATTTTTTATTTGTGCATGAAGGTTATAACTTAAGACTAACAGAGCCTCAAGCGAGAATGGGAACGACTCAAATTAAAAAGCTTGATAAATTTATCAAAAAAAGACGAGAGAATGCAAAAATTTTAATGAATTTAATGAAAGAGTTTAATGATTTCTTTATATACCAATATGAAAAAAAAGGCTCTTTCCACACTTGGTTCGGATTCTCAATAATAATTAAAAATATTAAAATTATTGATAGAGGTAAATTATGTAAGTTTCTAAATAAAAAAGAAATTGAAACTAGGGTTATTGTATCAGGCAATTTTGCTTCTCAACCAGTTGCAAAAACATTTAAACATCGTATCGTTGGTAATCTCACGAATGCTAGTAAAATTATGACAAATGGATTTTCTATTGGTATTCATCAAAACCTTACCAATACTCAACTAAAATATATTTATAATGTTTTTAAGGAGTTTTTAAAAATAGAAAGTTTATTGTGAAAAAAAAAGTATTTATCACCGGTATCACTGGTATGGTTGGTTCTCACTTACTCGATTATTTAATAAATAATACTAATTGGGAAATTCACGGATTAGTAAGATGGAGAAGTTCTCTTGAAAATATTGAGAATCATATAGAAAATATTAATAAAAAAAGAAGAGTATATCTTCATTATGGTGATCTAAGAGACTATCAATCGCTAATTCCACCAATAAAAAAAACCAAACCTGACTTTTTATTTCATTTAGCTGCGCAGAGCTACCCTCTCACTAGTTTCAGCAGTCCTTTAGATACCTATGAAACTAATATTTTAGGAACACATAATATTTTAGAAACAATTAAAGAACATAGTTCATCTACAATTTGTCATATTTGTTCATCATCTGAAATCTTTGGAAAGGTTAGTAAGGAAAATTTACCAATTAAAGAAGAATGTAGCTTTCATCCAGCATCTCCATATGCGATCTCAAAAATTGGAGCTGATTTAATATCAAAGTTTTACTTTCAGGCTTACGAAATTAAAACTTTAACCACGAGAATGTTTACACATACGGGTCCTCGAAGAGGTGATGTATTTGCTGAATCATCATTTGCGAAACAAATAGCTATGGCAGAAAATGGTTTAAATGACAACAAAATATATGTTGGTAATTTGAATTCATTAAGAACAATATCGGATGTTAGGGATGCAGTTAAAGCATATTTTATGTTAGTTACAGTTAAACCAGTTTTTGGTGAATCTTATAACATTGGAGGTAATCAAAGTTTAACAATTAAAGAAATATTGGAATTTTTAATAAGTCTTTCCTCAGTTAAGAAAAAATTAAAAATTATAAAAGATTCTCAAAGATTTAGACCTATAGATGCTGACTTACAAATTCCTAACTGTGAAAAGTTTAAATCTCACACAGGTTGGAGACCTAAATACGATTATAAAGAAACCCTAAATGATTTATTAAATTATTGGAGAAAAAAAATAAAAAATAATAAAAATTATTTAGTAAGATAGGTAGTATGATTATTTCTAAATCTCCTTTCAGAATTTCATTTTTTGGAGGTAGTACTGATTACGAAGAATGGTTTACTAACAATGGAGGTGCCTTTATATCATTAGCATTTCAAAAATATTCTTACTCAGTTGTTAAAAGACTACCAAAAAACTCCAATAAAAAATATAATATACAATGGAGAATTAAAGAGGCTACAAATAATATTAATAATATAAAACAACCTATAGTTCGTGAATCGCTAAGATTTTATAAGTTTTTTGAAAATTTAGATTTTATTTACTTTGCAGACCTTCCAGCAAGTAGTGGTATTGGATCTAGTTCTGCTTATTGTTGTGCAGTTGGAAATTGTATAATGAATTTAAAAAATATAAGTTTTGATAAATATAAACTTGCAGAAAATTCATACCAAATAGAAAATAAATTTTTAAAAGAAAATGTTGGCATACAAGATCAAATTGCTTCTTCCTTTGGAAATCTTAACTATGTCAAAATAAGAAAAAATAGAACTTTTAAAATTAACCCAATAATTCTCAAAGATCATGAAAGGTTCGAATTTTTAGGAAGATTACTTTTAGTGTACACTGATGAACAAAGAAATTCTTCCCAGATGGCACAATTAATTCTTAAAAATTTAGAAAAGAAAAAAGAAATATTAATCAAAATACAAAGAATTGTTGATGAAGCGTATTCAAGTCTTATTAATCAAGATATAGATACTTTTGGTAAACTACTTGAACATACTTGGGAGTTGAAAAAGGAACTCTCAAAAAAAATGATTACAAAAAAAACAAAAGATCTATTTGAAATCCTTAATAAAAGAGAAATATTAGGTTATAAAATAATGGGAGCCGGCGGCGGCGGCTTTATTTTGGCATATTTTAAAGAAGGAAAAAGAGATAAATTTATTAGTAAATATTTAAAAAATAAATTATATATCAAACCAGAAATTGATGAATCTGGAACAAGAACAATAATATACTAAATTATGATAATTCTTAGTTTTAATGGAAAATATAAAAATAATTAACAAAAATTTTTCTTTTGTAATCTTAGTAGGTGGATTAAGTTCAAGAATTAAACATCTTTACCCAAGCAAGCCCAAACCACTCATACAAATTCAAAATAAACCATTTCTTTATTGGCTTATTAAAGAAATAGAAATACTAAATTTTAAAGATATAGTTTATGCAGCAGGCTATAAAGGAGAACAAATTGAAAAATGGGTAAATAATAATGAATTTAAAAATATGAATCAAACAGTCATCAAAGAAAAAAAAAAACTTGGAACTGCAGGATCTATTTTTAATTCAATTGATTATTGTAAAGATTATCTAATTGTACTAAATGGTGATAGTTTTTTAGTAAATGGTATTAAAATATTACTAGAGTCAATTAATCTAAAAAATACATGTGCTTTAGTTTGTCATCGCATGAAAGAAACTGAAAGATTTGGAACGATAATTTTTAATAAAGAAAATCAATTAGTTAATTTTAGAGAAAAAAAAAAAATAGGTCCTGGATACATTAATTCAGGAATATATTTTTTTAAAAAAGAAAAAATTATTAAATATAGAAAAAAAGGGTACATGAGCCTAGAGCATCAACTTATACCTAATATGATAAAAAATAATGAAAAGATAGGAGTAATCAAAGTTAACAAGCCTAGGTTTATTGATATTGGAACTGAAGGATCATTACTTGAATGTAAAAAAAAAGCAAAAGAAATTTTTATTAATGATTAAAAAAAAATCTAGAATTATAATTCTTGGTGCGACAGGCTTTATTGGTAAAAATCTAGCACTCAACATTTCCAAAAACTTAAAAATTAAAGCTACATACAATTTAAAAACACCTTTTGAAAATAAAAATATTGAATGGATTAAGTGTGATTTAACAAATTCAAGAGAAATTAACAATCTTTTTGATGACATTGATATTGTAATAAATGCTGCGGCCATAACATCTGGAATTAAAGATATTACGTACAATCCCTGCATCCATATTAACGACAATGCTATAATGAATATAAATATTTTAAGAGAAATTTTTAAAAATAAAAATCTAAAACATTTTATTTTTTTTAGCTGCACTGTCATGTATCAAAGTAGCCTAAAAAATCAAAATGAACAAAAATTTAGTTATAAAATAACTGACAAATATTTTGGAGTTGGTTGGACAAAGATATACATCGAAAAACTTTGTAAGTTCTATTCAAATATATCAAATACAAAGTTTACAATAATTCGTCACAGTAACATTTATGGCCCCTACGATAAGTTTGATTTAGAAAAAAGTCATGTAATTGGAGCAACAATTACAAAAGTCATGATGGCTAGAACAGAAATTGAAATATGGGGAAAAGGTAACGAAACCAGAGATTTTTTATATATTTCAGACTTGGTTAATTTTGTAAAAATGGTTATTAAAAAACAAAAAAGTAAATATGAAATTTATAATTGTGGATCTGAGTCAGGCATCAAAGTTATTGATTTAGTAAAAGTAATAATTAATATAGCAAAAAAAAAACTCAAAATAAAAAAAAATATCTCAGCTCCCACAACTAACTTTAATTTGATACTAGATTGTAGCAAAGCAAGAAAAGAAATAGGATGGAAATCAAAAATAGATCTGCGTGAAGGTCTTAAAAGAACTATAGTTTGGTGGAAATCAAATAAGTTATAATAAGTAGATATTTATCAATTATTAATTGCACCTATGCTAATTCTCATTTTATTAACAAGAAAAATTGATTTAGAACAATTTTTAGCAAGGAAAGTCTTATTATTATTTAAAATTTGTTTGTAACATTCACTATGATTATTTGAAAAATTTTGATCAATATTAATATTTTCCGCGCCTATAATTATCTCTCTTTTGGTTTCAAATTTTTTACTATTTAAAGACAAATTGAAGTTAACCTTTAGGTTGTCAAAATATAAAACACCATTACTCTCTCTGTTGTTGTATTTTATAATTTTAAAATCTTTAGCGTTACCTAACACCTCAGTTAGAAAGTCAAATAAATGAATACCAATATTAATCAATATACCACCTGATTTTTCTTCATCTGATTTCCAAGAATAATCATACCAACTTCCTCTTGGTGTAACATAATTAATATTAATTT
>MDTB01183983.1_pt1 | contig 27013 bp, 29 predicted proteins | sample 811161 | NCBI WGS metagenome assembly MDTB01 (sample SAMN05326650, study PRJNA326480) | marine metagenome | isolation source: seawater | place: Mediterranean Sea | collected 2009 | reverse complement strand
TGTTGCATCTTTTTTAAAGGAAAGAGATGTAGCTGTAATAGGTTGTGATGGTGTATCAGATGTTTATCCATCTGGTATTAAAAGTAAAAAAGATGCATTGCATGAATTAGTATTAGTGGATTTGGGTATGCCTATTTTTGATAATATGGATCTTGATTTATTATCTAAAAATTTAGAAAGATTAAATAGAAAAACCTTTATGTTTGTTGCTAATCCTTTAAAGATAAAAGGTGCTACAGGCGCTCCTATAAATCCGGTTGCAATTTATTAAAATAAAAAAATTACAACAACTAAATTCAATCCCTCTAAAGCCATATGCGGTATGACTTTCATGAGGGGTAAGTGGCGAGTGGGAATAAAATGATAAGAAAAACTAATTGGTCACTAATTTTAATAGTAATTTTTTTATTAATTTTTACTATTAAAGCAGAAACAAAAGAAATATCAAAAAATAATCAAACGCCAAGTCTTCTATCAGCTTTTTTTGGATTAGATAATGCTTTGCCATTTCGGGCAAATAGAGTTTGCCTTGGAGCATGGAGAAAGGATGGTATGCCAGTTATTATGTCTCATACACTTAATGCTGAAACCCTTCAGAAAGAAGATTTTAAGGTTATAAGAAAATCTGGAGTAAGTACTTTTCCAGCCTGTGTAACTTTGAGACCAGCCCAAGATGAAGGAGAAAATCGTACAGTTTTACTAATTGGTGATTTTGGCAATGCTGATGAAGACCCTCCCGTGAAGATTGAGGTAGTAGGTGATTTAATGTCTGATATTTTAACTGATAAACCTATTAATTTTCGTGGTACCAATGTTGAAGTCATTCCTTTGCATGCTGGTCCAACACTTGTATTGGCTGAAATATTATCTTCGGAAGTATGGTTAAAACCTAAACTTAGATCAACATGTCCAAATAATACAAAGCAGGTATTACGTGTAACTTGGACTGGTGGTATTAGGCTACCAACTGGAGAAGAGGTTAGTAATAATGATAAAGATTTATATAAAATCACTGTTATAGGTGCTAATGGAATAAATAAGGTTATTACACCAGCATCAATAGCCGACTTGAATGATAATGATAATAATCATCATTTATGTTTGGATACAGATATGGAACCCATAAATATATCCTTTCCTGAGGGATACTTAATTGATCCTAACCAAGATCTTAATCCTGCTACACAAATTGATGTAATCAATAAGAATGCGCTTGGCTATTAAAATAATTAACCTAGGAATGAATTTCCGTTGATATGATCTGATATTTTTTCTGCCATCATAATTGTAGGTGCATTTGTATTACCAGCAATTAAACTAGGCATTAAAGAAGCATCTACTACTCTTAGAGACTCTGTTCCATGAACTTGGCCATGCTCATTTGTGACAGCAAATTCATCTATTCCCATTTTACATGTACCAACAGGATGATAAAGTGTTTCTCCAGTTTCTCTAATCCATTGATCTAATTCGTGATCATTATTTATATCAATATTTTTTTCTGGTTTAAGTTCTTCACCTCTATACTCATCAAAAACAGGTTGTATAAATACTCTTCTAGCTTCTCTAAGTCCATTTCTAGTGTCTATTAGATCTTGCTCTACTGAAAAATAGTTTGGGTACATCAAAGGATCATCATTAGGATCTGAACTCTTGAGAGTGATGTATCCCTTACTTTGCGGTCTGCATAAATATACAAGATTAGAAAAACCGTGTTCTTGAGGAACTCCAGCCCTACCGTGAACATCCTGCATTGCTAGCGATACATAGTGTATTTGGATATCGGGTATTTCTTTATTTGGCTGTGATTTTATGAATGCGCCTCCTACACATGGAGGATTTGATGCATCTCCAGTCCCAGTTGTTAAATATTTTATTGCAGCAATCATTGTTTTCAAAAAACTTGCTGATCTATGAAGTGTTACTGGCTGTGTGCAAGCAAATTGACTTACTACAGCAAAATGATCCTGAAGATTTTTACCAACGCCTTTTAATTCATGTGTAACATTAATTCCATGTTTTTTGATTTCTTTTGCGTCCCCAATTCCGCTTCTTAGCAATATTTGTGGTGAGTTTACAGCTCCTGAGGATAAGATAACCTCTCTATTGCAACCAATGAATTTTTTTGATCCCTTTTCGAAATATTCAATTCCAATAGCTTTTCTATTTTCAAAAATTACCTTGTCGACAGTGATGTTAATTTTTGTAAATAAATTTTTTCTTTTTAGAGCAGGGTGAAGATAGGCCCTAGCAGAACTAAACCTTTTTGAACCTTTTATAGTATGCTCATAACGTGAGAAACCCTCTTGTTGTTTTCCATTAAAATCATTTGTTAATGGAAATCCAGCCTGAGCTCCAGCTTCAACAAATTTATCTAGGAGTATATCATCGTCTCTATCAGATTTTTTAACGTTTAAAGGACCATTTTTTCCATGGAATTCCCTATCCCCATCACCTTCATAATTTTCAGCTCTTTTAAAGTAAGGTAAAACATCATCATACGACCATCCTGGATTTCCAAGTTGCCTCCAATGATCGTAATCTGAAGAATGACCCCTAGTATAAATCATAGCGTTAATAGAAGATGATCCTCCCCAACCTCTTCCTCTTGGCCAGTATAGTTTTCTTTCCGCCGTATTAGTTTCTGGTTCAGTTTCAAAACCATAATTTTGCTTACTTGCTTTTGGAACAATTTGTGAATAACCAGATGGCATATGTATAAATAAATTATTATCTTTGCCACCTGCTTCAAGGAGAAGAACAGAGCTTTTTTGATTTTCTGAAAGTTTATTTGCTAAAACACAACCGGCACTTCCAGCACCAACTATTATATAATCAAAATTTTCTTTCATATTTATCCCCCTTATAAAATGAATTTAAATCATGTACTAGCTCATGTAATACTGCAATAATCAATTAGTAAAATTTATAAAAAAAGAGAATATACAATGAAATTATTTAAAAGGAAAAATAAGTTATTTCCATCAGTAGAACCTTATGACAGCGGTTTTTTAATAAGAGGTCAACATAAAATATACTACGAACAATGCGGTAATCCAAAAGGAAAACCTGCAGTATTTCTTCATGGTGGACCTGGCGGAGGCTGCGGAAAGCTCTCAAGGAGATTCTTCAATCCAAAGAAATATAGAATTATTTTGTTTGATCAAAGAGGGTGCGGAAGAAGTAAACCCCATACGTGTTTAGAAGAAAATACTACATGGCATTTAGTCGATGATATTGAGTCAATTAGGGAAAAGTTAAAAATTAATAAATGGCTGGTTTTTGGAGGATCATGGGGGAGCACATTAGCCATAGCATACGCTCAAAAATACCCAGACAATGTAAGCCAAATGATATTAAGGGGCATTTTTATGCTCAGAAAAAAGGAACTTCAATGGTTTTATCAGTATGGTGCAAGTGAATTTTATCCTGAGTCTTGGCAAGGCTTTCTTAAAGAGATACCTCTAAAGGATAGAGATAATTTAATTGAAGCTTACAGGAAAATTTTTTATGGAGATGACAAAGATAAGAAATTATCTGCTGCAAAGGCTTGGTCAAAATGGGAGGCATCTTGTAGTTTTATTAATCATAACCCTGATGCAGTAAAGGATTCTGTAAATGCTGAATTTGCGCTTGCTTTTGCTCTTATAGAAAATCACTATTTTGTTAATAAAGGCTTTTTAGATAATGAAAATCAACTTTTGGATAATATTGATATCATAAGAGATATTCCTTCAATTATTATTCAAGGAAGATATGATGTTGTATGTCCGCCAACAACTGCTTATGAACTTCATTCGAAGTGGCCAGAGTCGAAATTAGTGATTGCTCCTTTTTCCGGGCACTCTGCTTTTGAAGAGGAAATAACTCACGAGCTTATAAAGGCGACAAATAAGTTTATTAATTATAAATAATTTTAAAAATATTGATTATATAAAGTTTTTTAAACTTTTGACTATTTCCTTGCTGGAAAATTCACCTGATGATAAATTAACTTCTTATTTAGATTGAAAGATTGGGAGTTTATTCATGTACGATATAATTATTAGAAATGGGACTATTATTGATGGCACTGGAGAAGATCGATATACAGGTGATATTGCAATAAAAGATGGAAAAATTTCAAAAATAGGTGAAGTTCTAGATACTTCTGATAATGAAATTGATGCTAAAGGTAAGCTAGTAACTCCTGGCTGGGTTGATGTTCATACCCATTACGATGGACAAGCAACGTGGGATCCAATTTTGGCACCCTCCAGTTGGCATGGTGTTACAACAGTAGTTATGGGAAATTGTGGAGTCGGCTTTGCTCCTGTAAAGCAAAAGGATAGGGATTTTCTAATTGAACTAATGGAAGGTGTTGAGGATATTCCAGGAGCTGCTCTATCAGAAGGAATAGATTGGAAGTGGGAAAGTTTCCCCGAATATCTTGATGCATTAGAATCATTTCCTCGTGCGATTGACGTAGCTACTCAGGTTCCACATGGTGCAATCAGAGCATATGTAATGGGTGAAAGATGTAATTCTGATTATGCCCCAACTAAAGATGAAGTAGATCAAATGGCAGAATTAGTTAGAGAAGGTGTTGAAGCAGGTGCTTTAGGTTTTTCGAGTTCTAAAACACTTTTACATAAAGATATAAACGGTGAATATATGCCAGGTACTTTCTCAGGAAATGAAGAAATGTTAGCGCTTGGATTAGGAATGAAAGGATTAAATAATTCAGTATTTGAATTGGTTTCCGATCATCTTGGTGAAGATGAAGAATGGGAATGGGTAAAGGATTTCCAAAAAACAAACAGGTTTGACTGTAACATTAATTGCAACGACTGCTCCTGCCTATAAAAATAATAAGATGTATAATCTTGCAGAACAAGCTCGTAGTGAAGGGCATGAAATTAGACCGCAAGCAGCTGGAAGACCAACTGGTGTATTGCATGGTCTTCAGTCAAGTTTTCATGCATTTGTTGGACATCCAACTTGGCGAAAAGAACTTTCTACTCTCGGTCATGAAGATTTAGTTGCTCGTTTACGTGACCCAAAAATAAAAAAGAAAATTCTTTCAGAAGAAACTACTATTAAAAATGAATTATTACAGGATTTACCATCTTTGATGGGGCAAGTCTTTCCACTTGGAGAAAATCCTAATTATGAACCAGAATTTAAAGATAGTGTAGCCGGAATTGCCAAAGATCTTGACATTGATGTAATGGAGGTAATGTATGACTTACTTGTTCAGGGTGAAGGTAAAGAGCTTTTTTACCAACCTCTAGGAGGATATCATACATATGATTTAGAACCTCACAAAAAACTATTAGAACATCCGAATGTTTTGTTTGGATTAAGTGACGGAGGTGCTCATTGTGGAGTAATAGCAGATGCTGGAATGCCAACTTTCATTATGACACATTGGGGTAGAGACAGAACTCGCGGAGATAAGCTCTCTTTGGAGTTTATCGTAAAGTCACTAACATCTAGTACTGCAGAAGCGTTTGGTATGTTTGATAGGGGTTATTTAAAAGAAGGAAAGATTGCTGACATAAATATAATTGACTTTGATGCAATGAGGTTGCATAGGCCAGAAGCAATTTTTGATCTTCCAGCAGGTGGAAGACGCCTTGTCCAACGTCCTGAGGGTTATGAATTAACTATAAAAGCTGGTGAGGTTATCTTTGATAATGGTTCACATACTGGTGCTTTACCAGGGAAACTTGTGAGACGTAGCAATGAGATTAAAGAAATAAATATCCAATAGTTGATTAATACTCCCTAATCATAAACTACTATAATGAAAAAATTTTCTGAAAGCGAAAAGAGTGAAATTATTGAGTTAGCATTATCTGATCATGCAAGCTTTGAAAATATTAAGACTATTTATGGTATAGGTGAAAAAGAAGTTAAAAAACTTATGAGAAAAAACTTAAAAGCTCACTCATATAAAACTTGGAGAAAAAGAGTAAGAGAATTTTCTGATAGAAGAGAAAATTATAAGTAAACTTATAGAATTTTAAAAATGTGACCAATATGAAAAATTTAAAAAATAAAGTAATAGCTATTACTGGCGGTGCTACTGGAATAGGATTTGCTCTTGCAAAGACTTTAGGGAGCGAAGGTGCAAAAATTGTTATTGGTGAACCTAGAAAAGAAAAGCTTATAGAGGCTGTGAAAAGTTTGAAAAGTTTGGACATAGATGCCACAGAAACATATCTTGATGTAACTGATCTAGGGAGCGTAGAAGAATTCGCTGAATTTACAATTAAAAGTTATAGTCGAGTAGATATGCTTATTAATAATGCTGGTATTTCAGACGCTCAGGGACGTATTGATGGGGTAGATATCACCAAAGCTAGGAAGGTTTTTGATGTCAATTTTTTCGGAGTTTGGCATGGCTGTTCTGTTTTTAGTAAGAAAATGATTGAGCAGGGTACTAATGCAGCAATTTATAACCTTGGTTCTGAAAATTCATTATTTGTTGCTGTACCAAAATCGGTTGCATATGTAGCTTCTAAACATGCAGTTCTTGGATTGAGTGAGAGCTTAAGGAATGATCTTCCAGATTTTATTCATGTTGGTACAATATTTCCTGGTTATGTAGATACCCCTCTTACTAGTGAGGTTGAGGGAGGAATGAACGCCGATGACTTTGCTAGTATTGTAAAGGAGCAGATAAAAAATGAAGAGCATATAATAGTTTCACATGCCTACAATACTGTTCATATTGAAAAAAGAAATAATGAGATAGCTTTGGCTTATAAAAAATACGCACCTCGACACGAAGGTGATGATGAATATGATATTGATACAATTATTTCTAAATTAAGAAAAGATAAGAAATGAAGATTTTAGCGCTTGGAGGGAGTGGCGGTATGGGAAGATACGCTGTTCATTCTCTATATAAAAATCCTAAAATAGAAAAAATTTTTGTAGCTGATCTGAATGCTTCTTCTGCAAAAGATTTCTCATCAAGTTTTAACAATAAAGTAGACGGTTTTGGGTTAGATGTTACAAATGAGTCATGTTTACTAGAGGCTATGTCTAAGGTAGATATTGTAATAAATACAACAGGACCATTTTTTAAATTTGCTGAACTTATATTAAGGACTGCGATAGAAACAAATTGTCATTATTTTGATATTTGTGATGATTGGGAGCCAACTGAAAAAATGTTTCTTATGGATCAAAAGGCAAAATCTGCTGGAATAACTGCAGTTATAGGATTAGGAGCTAGCCCAGGTTTAACAAATATTCTGGCTTATATGGCAATGTTAGAGCTTGATGAAATTTCAAAAGTTTATACAGGATGGGACATTTCTTCGGCTAAAACGGAGCAGTTATCATCGCAGAAAGGAGTTAATGCAGCAATGGTTCATGGAATAGAACAAATAATTGGTAAGGTTAAAGTTTTTAAAGAAGGAAAGTATCAAATGGTAAGGCCTTTAAATGAAGTAAAAATTCATTATCCAGAAATAGGTGAATTTAAGGCAAATATATTTGGCCACCCTGAAGCAATTACTTTCCCTCATCATTATCCTGACATCAATGAGTCACTAAATTTAATGCATGGTGAAGAAAGAGGATTTAATATAATTTTAAAGTTTATAAGATTTTTAATTGAGGCAAAAATTCTTACAAAAAAAATGGCTGCACGAATTCTTACTTTTATGGAAGGATTAAATACTCCTGCACAAAAAAAAGAAAAAATTTGTCTACCTGCAGTTTTTGGTTATGCCGAGGGGACTAAAAATGGCAAAAAAATATCAATCGGGGTAACCATTGATAAAGAAATAAAGGATTTATCAATGGGCGAGGCTACATCATTTCCTTTAGTGTCTGGGGTAAAGATGTTAATTGACGGATTAATTGATGACTCTGGCGTTCATGCCCCAGAGTCAGGAATTATTGATCCAAAGTTATTTATAAATTACTTTGCTAGAGAAATAGGTAATGGAATTAAATTGTTTCCAAAAATTACAAGGAGTCAAATATGAGAGCAGTAGGATTTAAAAATTTTGGAGGTCCAGAGGTTTTAGAGGTAATGGACATTCCTGAGATTTCAGCTGGAAAAGGTGAAATAAGAATAAAAAACTATGCTTCAGCTGTTAATCCAACCGATATTGTTTCAAGAAGTGGTTTAATAAAACAATTTATAAAAGATTTTTCCTTACCTTGTGTTCCTGGAATGGATATTGCTGGTGTAGTAGATCAAGTTGGAGATGGCGTTGAAACTGGTATTAAAAAAGGTGACAAAGTAATAGCTATGGTTATGCCCAATAAACTTCATGGAGCATACCGAGAACAACTAGTTTTAGATCAAAATGCTGTTGTAAAGGCACCAGAGGGTTATTCATATATTGAAGCTGCTACACTACCTATGAATGGATTAACCGCTCGTTTATCTTTGGATCTACTTAATTTAGAAAAAGGGAAGACAATTGCTGTTACTGGAGGGCCTGGTGCCTACGGTGGTTATGTTATCCAATTAGCTAAAGCTGATGGCTTGACTGTAGTTGCAGACTCAAATCCTGCAGATGTAAAATTATTAACTGAACTTGGTGCTGATCACATTATTCCTAGAGGGAATAACTTTGTCGAAGAAGTTAGAAAGATTTTTTCTGATGGTGTTGATGGTATTGCTGATGGAGCCCTATTAAATGAAAAAGCTATAGATGCTCTAAAGGATAATGGATCTTTTACATCTGTAAGGAATTTTATAGGAAAACCGCAAAGAAATATTAACTTTAGTGCTACCTGGGTATCTGAATATAATTGCGATTTTAAAAAACTAGATACAATTCGAAAACAGGTTGATAATGGCTTAGTATCATTGAGAGTAGCAGATACGGTAACACCTGATAATGTCGCTGAAGCTCATCAAAGACTTGATGCAGGTGGAACTAGAGGAAGAATGGTCATTGATTGGCAATAAAATTTTATAAAAACTAGAAAGTATATTCATGAAATCAAAAGATCTTTTGGTACTTTTAGGTAATCAATTATTTCCTATAAGTGAAATAAAGAGAACAAATCCAAATCAAATCTTCATGGCTGAAGATTATGACTTATGTACATATGAAAAACATCATAAGTTAAAAATTTTAATGTTTTTATGTGCAATGAGAGAAAAGAGAGATGAATTAATTGCGAATAATTTTAATGTTTTTTATTCTGAAATTAATAGTGATGATTTTTCAATTTCATATGAGGAAAAACTAAAAAAATACATAATTAAAAATAAAATTAAACATATTAAATTTTTTGAAATTGAAGACAAATTTTTTGAAAAAAGAATGATATTTTTTGCCAATGAAAATAATTTAGAAATTACTTTTTATCAATCCCCAATGTTTTTGGAGTCTAGAGATGATTTTAAAAGATATGCAGAAGATAAAAAATCCTTAAGTCATGCAAATTTTTATAAAAACATTAGAAAAAAACTAAATATTTTAGTAAATGAGAGTTTTCAACCTCTTGGAGGTAAATGGTCATTTGACGAAGAAAATAGAAAAAAAATACCCAAAAACATTAATTTGCCAAAACAACCTATTAACAACAAATCAAAATATTCTGATGAGATTACAAAATTTATAAATTATAACTTTTCAAACCATCCTGGAAAAATTAATCATCTTTGGATGCCCATTACTAGAGTACAAGCTTTAAAGAGTTTTGATGAATTTTTAAAAGTCAAATTTAAAAATTTTGGGTCTTACGAAGATGCTATTTTAATTGATGATAATTTTTTATTTCATAGTGCATTAAGCTCTTCATTAAATTTAGGCTTAATTACACCTAAGGAGCTTATTAATAAGGTTTTAAAATTTATAAAGTTAAATGATATACCTATAAATTCATCAGAAGGATTTATTAGACAAATTATTGGATGGAGAGAATTTATTAGAGGAGTTTATCATGTAAAAGGCGAAGAACAGCAAAAGAGTAATTTTTTTAAATTTTCCAATAGATTAAATGATAATTGGTATTCTGGAAAAACTGGTATTCCTCCACTTGATGATGCGATAAATTTTTCACATAATTATGGTTATACTCATCACATAAATAGATTAATGATACTTTCTAATATTATGACCTTATCCGAAATTAACCCAAACGAAGTTTATAGATGGTTTATGGAAATGTATGTTGATTCATCTGATTGGGTTATGGTTCCAAATGTTTATGGAATGGGAACTTATGCAGATGGAGGAATTTTTTCTACAAAACCTTATATTTGTGGGTCTAACTATATTCTTAAGATGAGCAACTATAAAAAAAATGAATGGTGCGATACTGTTGATGGTTTATATTGGAGGTTTGTAGATAAAAATTTTGATAAAATTAAAAATAATCATCGTCTATCATTTATGAAAAAGACTCTAGAAAGGATGGATGTTGATCGAAAGAGGACGATTTTTAAAAAAGCTGAAAATTTTATTAATGATAATACTTGTTAGTTATAAAATTTTTAAATCTAACTATTATTTTTTTGCCAATCCTCAAGTGGTTGATTAATAAAAACTGGTTTTTCGCCATTTATAAAAGATATAAGGCCTGTAATCATATTATTTAAAGCAACACTTAAAGCCTTCGCTACATCTTTTTCATCAACCCTTTCATCAGAAACTACTTTACCTGACCAGTTTATTTCACAGCTTTTATTATTAATTGGTATAATTTTTGCAACTACAACGTAATCCTGCATTCCAACTGGTTTTCCATCTTTAAGTTTATAGGAAAAAGAAAAATTCTCATCACTGTATGCAATGAGTTCGTGTTGGACATATCCTTGAGTTATTAAATTAATATCTCTTACTGCTCCAACACCTATACCTTTAACAGATATAGTACTTTTATTTCCTCCAGGTACCCATCTAAGAACACGGTCAAAATGTTTCATTTCAGCCCAAATAGTTTCGGCAGGAATCTCGGCAATACGGCTTACAACAACATTTTCCATTTTTTATCTCAGTATTTAAAATAAGTAATTAAATAAAAATTTATTATTATTTTGGTTGAGATTCTTTCTGATATTCATAATATCCTTCAACGGGAATCATAACATGAGCATATATTGTTCTAGGAAACATCACATAAGGCTCTCCAGTAGTAAAATCTGTATTCCAATTATCTAGGGACTCAATATTTTTTGGGATAAGCATTAAATGTGGTCCTGACTCGATCCATTCTCCAGGAGTTGAGTCTTTTTTATTCAAAACGCCCGCTACTAAGTTATCTTCGCCAACATCTCCGTGAAGCATCCACATCCAGCCATCTTTGGATAATTCGGGTTTTTTGTTATTCATAAATGCATTCATCCATTTCATTGCTTCTTTATCTGAACATGCAGGCATTGCATCATGAGCATTTTTCCATCCTTTTTTTGGATAGGGCCTTCCATTTGCAGCCATACAGGTCCAACCATTAGTGCCCTCTCTAATAATTTTTCCGTCACCACCAATAATTGTTGCAAAGTTACCAATATAATCAGGCGCTGCACTTGAATAAGTTTCAATTTCCCATTCATCTAATGTGTGGTCGTAATTTCCAGCATACACAAATCCAACTAATAAAAAGTTCACTAACATTATTTTTAGAATTGATAGATTTTTCATATTTTATCTCCTTTAATTTTGTCTAATACCTCTTGATACCAATCTGTGTCTTGAGATTTTCCAACCATCATCAGTTCTTATCATATCGGTTTCGTAAGTTGCCCAAAGGGTAAGAATTTCACCTTCAGGCTGTTTTAAATAATGAAGCGCTTGAACATCTGTTCTGCAATGAGCATTATCACCATCTATTGTTGCTAGTTGAGGTCCAAGCATGTGCTGAGTAGGTCCATAATTATCTAATGCACCTTTCACATATTCGACCCAGTCACTTCTTCCGTTAATTGGGGCTTCACCAAAATCTAAAATTTCAACATCTTCTAAAAAACAAGACGCATATAAATCAAAATCTCTTTCATCGACTCCAGCAGCATATTTAAGCATAACGTCCTGTAGAGCTATTCTGTCTGCAACATAATTTTCATCACTCATAATTCTTCCCCTTCAAATTTATACATATATAATCATATTTATAATTTGATTTTAAATAGTTTTTATAATTAAAAAAGAAAAATTTTTTTAAATTATTAATTTTTAATAAATAGATATTACACTATCGTTTACTTTTTTTTATTTATAGTTTTAATATAAAACAAGAGTTTTTAATAACTCTTTAAAATTATTTATGGGAGACAATAATGACATTAGTAACAGTATTAAGTGCAAGTGGAAGACCTGGTTTAGCTCAAGTAAGGCAGCTTTTAAAAGCTGGATATAAGGTAAGAGCAACTACAAGAAACCCTGAAAGAATGACAAAATTTGAGGGTGTGGAAGTTGTAAGCGCAGACTATAATGATCCAGACTCAATTTATGATGCTTGTGTTGGTGCTGATACTGTTTTTTACACCCGTCCATCTTTTGAGGAGTCGCATAAAGCATTAGATTTTGCTGCAACTGTTGGGAGTTCTGCTAAAAGAGCAAATGTAAGACGTATAATTTATAATACATGTTGTTGGGGTCCACCTGAGGAACTCGGAGAGGTTGGTCAGGCTGGTTATGATAGTGTTAGGTTAATGATTAATATGCTAATGCAGGGCGGTGTTCAAACCACAACTTTTCAGCCAGTTTTATTTATGGATAATTTGTTAACAAATTGGGCAAGAAAAGATATTTTAGAGAATGATTTATACACTTATCCTCATAACCCCAATTTAGAGGCAAGTTGGATTTGTCTTGATGATGTTGCTAAATTTATGATCGCTGCAATTGATAGAGATGATTTAGTGGGTAGATGCATAAATATTGGCGGACCAGAGGTATTTGTTCCACCAAGAGTTGCGGATCTTTTATCCGGATATTTTGGAAGACCAATAAGATATGAAGAATTAAATTTAAAAGATTTTTCTAATCGTTTATATGATATTTTTTATAAAGATATTGATGATGACGATAGAGGTGGAAGATCTGAGGGTAGGGAAGCTTTTATTGATAGTATGAGCGATTTTTATCGTTTTAATAATATTTCTGAACACAAGCCGTTTAAAGTAGATATGGAGCCGGTTTTAAAAGAAATACCTATTAAATTAACACCCTTTAGTGAGTGGATTAGCGAACAAAATTGGGATGAAGAACTAGATACAACTGCAGGTTAGTGCTTTAATGGATCCTAATTTTCATGCTTTACAACTAATTGCTGAAATAGCCCTCGGTATTCTAGGATTTTCAGCAATATTAATTGGTCTAAGTAGAAAAAATGATGGATTTAGCGGACCAGATAATTTTCGTATTCAACTTTTATCATATTCTTCAATTGGCGCTATGTTTTGTGCTTTAATACCATTTGCTGTTTTTGGTAACAATAATGAAACATCATGGTTAATTGTTAGTTGGATATTATGCTTATATTCTGTTGTAGGACTTTTTATCTTTCCAAAAAGAGTAATTAATTTGAGGATACAAGGATATTCAGACTTATTTCCATTACCCTTGTTTATAATTCAAATGGGGATACTAGTTGTAAATTTTTTAATTGCTTGTCTAATGATTCTTGATCTTATTAAGGCTAAAGAAAATTTTTATGTTATTTGTTTAATGTTATTTTTGGTACAAAGTTCTATAGCTTTTATTAGAACAATATTTTATAGAGCCCAGTGATGATAGAGATTTTACCAAAAATAATTAGAACTAATGAGAAAGATAAACACCAGGTTATAAGTGTATTAAAGCTAGGTTTTTCCAATGATGATTTATTGAGATGGGTTTTTCCAGAAGCAGACTCTTTTTTAAAAAGTTTTGATATTTGGATGGAAGAGTTTTCAAAAGAGTCTTTTAAAAATAATATTGTTTTTTCTGAAGAAAGTTTTCATGGGACCTCTTTGTGGCATCCACCTGGATTTGAATTTGATGAATCTGTTCTGGGTTCAACCTTTGAATCCATTCCAGAAAATAGGTTGGAAGATGTCTTAAAGTTTTTTGAAGAGTTTTCAAAGTATCATCCAAAAGATGCATGGTATTTAGCTTTCATAGCAGTAGATCCATCCAAACAAGGCTCAGGTATAGGATCATTTATTTTAAAAGAAGCTCTAAAAATGATTGATGAAAAAAATGAAAAAGCCTATTTAGAGGCATCAAGTGAGAGAAATATGTCTCTTTATGAGCGCCATGGTTTTGAATGTATGGGGAGGATACAAATTAATGACTCTCCTGCTGCATTTCCAATGATTAGACAGAAAAAAAAATAGAGGGATTTCCATGAGTGATAAATATTTTAGTCCAACAGATTACTTACTAACAAATATAAATGATCAAATACTTACAATAACTTTAAATAGGCCAGATGCCTTAAATGCCTTAAGGCCTGAAATGTTAGACGGTATAAGAAACTTAATTGAAGAGACTGAAAATGATCAAAATATTTCTGTTATTGTTATTGAGGGTGCGGGTAGAGCTTTTTCTGCTGGAGTTGATTTAAAAGTATTACAGGGCATAGATCCTATAGCTGGAAAAATTGGGGATGTTTTTGATAAGCCAGCAGAACTTGCTTGGAGTACAATAAGAAAAAGCAGATGTCCTGTTATTGCCAAAGTTCATGGTGCTTGTTTTACAGGAGCACTGGAAATGGCGCTTCATTGTGATTTTATTTTTACAACAGTTGACACAAAATTTGGTGATACTCATGCTAAATTTGGTTTAAGACCTACTTGGGGTATGTCACAAACTTTATCTCAAGCTATAGGAGTTCGATTGGCAAAAGAAATGTCTTATTCTGCTCGTATTATTTTAGGAGATGAAGCGGTAAAAATTGGTCTAGCAAATAGAGCTGAAGAAAATAAAGGTGATTTAGATGCCCTTATTAATAAGATATCTTCAGAAATATCATCAAATTCGCAAGGATCTATAAAAGCTTTTAAAGATTTATATAATTTATCACAAACTGGGCTTGGAATTGATGAAGCTCTGAAAGCAGAATTTGAAAAAGAATATCCAGAAATTAAAGATACAAATGATCGTTTATCTGAATTTAAATAATTAAAGGTTAATAATTTGGAATTAAATTTTAATAATAGTTTTGCAAAAGAATTAAAAGATTTTTATGAATTTACTAGAGCCGAAAAATCAACTTCACCAAAAATGATAAAATTTAATGACTCCCTTGCCAAGGAGTTAGGTCCTAAATGGGAACAATTAACACTAGATAATGGTTTATTAATTTTTTCAGGAAATGAGATACCAAAAGGCTCTCAACCCCTATCACAGGCATACTCAGGCCATCAATTTGGAGGTTTTTCTCCATTGCTTGGTGATGGCAGGGCTATTTTACTTGGGGAGATAATTGATAAAAATAATATGCGTAGGGATATTCAGCTAAAGGGTTCAGGTAGAACAATTTTTTCACGAGGAGGTGATGGAAAATCATCGCTTGGGCCTGTTTTAAGAGAGTATCTAATAAGTGAAGCAATGCACTCTCTAAATATACCCACTACTCGAGCTTTGGCAGCTGTTTCTTCAGGCGATGATGTCTTTCGAGAGAAAGTTTTGCCTGGAGGAATATTAACAAGGGTAGCCTCTAGCCACATAAGAGTAGGAACATTTCAGTACGCAAGCACTACAGGAGATTTGGAAAAAATAAGAGCTCTCTCCGATTACTCAATTAACCGTCATTACAAGAGTCTTCTTCAAAGAAAAGATAAATACTTAGAATTTTTTGAGGCTGTTTGTGAGTCGCAACTTAATTTAATTTCAAAGTGGATGGGTATTGGTTTCATTCATGGAGTAATGAATACTGATAATATGACTATCTCTGGTGAAACTATCGATTATGGACCATGTGCTTTTACGGATAGATATGACCCAAGTACGTTTTTTAGTTCTATAGATACTCAGGGACGTTATGCTTACTCAAATCAGCCGTTGATTTTATTATGGAATTTAACAAGATTTGCGGAAACGCTTATTCCCTTGATTGATAAAAATGAAAAAAATGCAATTGAGATTTTATCTCAAAAAATATCCTTGATACAAAATAAATATGAGAAAGCTTGGCTAAAAATAATGTTAGAAAAGGTTGGTATTTTTAGTATTCAAGATGGTGATTTAAATTTAATTAATGATATTCTTGATATTATGAAAAATGAAAAGGCTGATTTTACTTTAGTTTTTAGATATTTAGCTGACTTTATAATTGGAAAAGAAAATTTATTAATAGATTTATTTGATGATACTAATAAAATTAATAAATGGATCGTTAATTGGAAAAATCGAATAGAGAAAGAAGGTAAATTCGATAAGTCATTATGCATAAGAATGAAGAAAATAAATCCACTTTATATTCCCAGAAATCATCTTGTTGAACATGCTCTTGATGAAGCCTTATCAAGAGAAAACTATAAACCATTTCACAACCTTTTAAATTTCGTAACAAATCCTTTTGATGAAATATCTAATAGTAAGGAATACACTTTACCAGCACCTGTTACAGACACACCTTATAAAACATTTTGTGGAACATGATTTTTCTTCCTTTGGTTATAATCTTGTATAAAAGTTAATTTGTAGTAGTTTATTACCGGGAGTCTTTAATGGATGCTAAAAAAATACAAGAAGTAAGAGATCAGATGGAATATGAGAGAACAAGAAACTCTCCACCAAAAGATTTTCCAAAATTACCTGAGATTCCTGGCAAAAGATATACTGATCAAAACTTATTTGATTTAGAAATGGAAAAAATATTTTTTAAATCATGGCTTATGGTTTTTAGAGAAGATGAAATACCAAATCCAGGTGACTATAAGGTTTGGGATAAGTTAGATAGAGATATTTTAATCGTTAGACAAAAAGATCATTCTATTAAGGCATTTTATAATACATGTATGCATAGAGGTGCTCCTGTTGTCAGAGACAAGAAGGGAAGTACAAATTTGCTTCGTTGTCAGTACCACAGTTGGACATATGACTTGGGTGGTGATTTAGTAAAAGTTCCGGATATGAGAGATTTTAAAGATTTTGATATTTCATGTAAGAAATTAAAAAAAGTTTTTTGTGATACATGGGGTGGATGGGTTTATATCTCTTTATCTGATAGCGATCCTGGTAGTTTAATAGATTTTTTAAACCCAGTTGCTCAAGAATTAAAATGTTTCAAGAGTTCTGAATTGATAACAGTTTATAAAAAAACTGTAACTGTTAAAGCTAATTGGAAAACCTGTCTTGATGCCTTTATGGAGGTCTATCATGCTCCTACAATTCATAAAGATACAGTTAATATTTTACTTGATGGTAATGCAATGGCTGCTGGTCTTCTAAAAAATGGACATTCAAGAATGGTTACCCCTAAAAAAATGAATTTAGATGGGGGTTTTCTTGGCGCAGAAGAAGCTGATTATGTTCCTTACATAGAAACATGTGATAAAATTCATGCTCAAACAAATGTTGCTTATGGTATGTTTCCGAATTTTATTACACCAACAGATACCTCTGGTTACCCTGCAATTTTATTTTGGCCAAAAGGATTGAAAGAAACCGAATTTGAGTGGACACAGCTTGCCCCTAAGTGGTCTGGCGAAGAAAAACCAGATTACTGGAATGAACAAGAAATATCTTTTGATTCAATAATGGACGAAGACTTTCAAAATTTAGAACCTATGCAAAGATCTCATGATTCCGGTGTTTTTGAATCTATGCCTCTTAACTATCAAGAAAGAAGAATCTATTATTATCATCAAGTTATAGATGATTGGATAGGAAGGGAAAATTTACCTCAGAATATTCAAGTTCCTAATGTGCTTGACCCTTTTATTGAAGCTTAAAATTTCTTAAATATGAATTTTCCTATCTCAACAGATTCCGGTTCTGAAAAAATTTTTAAGGTTGCAAAACCAAGTTTATTAAAAGTTTCAAATGAACTGAATATTGATAATATTACAGACAATTTTTTTTTAGAAATCGTCATACCATTATCTATTTACTTAAACTCATTTGAAAAAAGAAATAAACCATATTTAATAGCACTTACTGGCGGTCAAGGATCAGGTAAAACAACTTTATCAATCTTTATACAAAAAATTTTACAAAATATTTTTAAAAAAAGGACAACAGGATTTTCTATTGACGATATTTATAAGACTAAAGATGAAAGAGTTGAAATTGCAAAAAAAATTCATCCTCTATGCACTGTTAGGGGTGTACCTGGAACACATAATATTAAATTGGGAGTTGAAATAATAGATAGGCTTTGCAATGCCGATAATTCAACACATACACCTATACCATCTTTTTCCAAAATTTTAGATCAGCATTATCCAAGGAAAGATTGGCTAGAATTTAAAGGAAGACCTGATTACATTTTTTTTGATGGGTGGTGTGTAGGTGCTAAACCAATTCCTAAAAGTAAGTGGGAACCTCCATTAAATAAAATAGAAAAAGAGCAAGATCCTGATCAAATTTGGGCAAAATGGAGCAATAATGAACTAGCAGGTGATTATCAAAGCTTATTTAAAAGGTTTGATAAACTTATTTTCATTAAGGTTCCCAAAATGGATAATGTATTTGAAAACAGATGGCTACAAGAAAAAACTTTATCAAAGGGTATTAAAGATAAAGATTTATTAAAAAATATTATGAGTAAAGGTGAGGTAAAGGAATTTGTGATGCATTATGAGAGACTTACAAGGTTCATTTTAGATGAAATGCCTGATTATGCAGATATAGTTATAAATAGAAAAAATCAAAATGAATTTTCTGTCATAAAAAATTAAATTTTATTAAATTATATAAAGTATTTTTATTTTAGGAATTTCAAAGTAAAGTAATTTTGAATTTTATTAATAGGGAGAAAAAAATGTCTACAGTTATGATCGTTGGAGCAACAAGAGGAATTGGTTTAGAATTAACAAAGCAATATGCTGACGAAGGTAATACTGTTATAGCTTGTGCTAGGGATTTAAATGCTGCATCACAACTTGATGAATTAGCATCGGGTTTAGAAAATATTAAAATTGAAGAATTGGATATTGCTGAAGCATCCTCTATTGAGTCTGCATCAGGTCGTATTGGTAAAGAATCTATAGACAGTATTATTATTGTAGCTGGCTATGTTGGTGGAATGCCAGAAAATCAAACAATCGACAATATTGATATTGATGAATGGCATAGAACATTAAATATCAATACAATTGGACCACTTTTAGTAGCTAAAGCTTTTAAAGAAAATTTATCCAGTTCAGGAAATGGTAACTTTATGATTTTATCAAGTCAATTAGCAGCCTCTACGTGGCCTATGGGCGGAATGTATGTATATTCAACTACTAAAGCAGCTGTAAGTAAAGTTGGTCAGATATTAGCTCTTGATTGGGCTCAAGAACCTATAATCGTGTCCATTATGCACCCTGGTTGGGTTCAGACAGACATGGGCGGACCAGCGGCTGAGATAACTGCTGAGGAAAGTGCATCTGGAATACGAAAAGTTATTTCTGGTCTTAAAAAAGAAGATTCCGGTAATTTCTATAAATGGAATGGTGAAATTCACCCTTGGTAGAAAAAGTGAAGCCTGTTTGTTTAGTTTTAGGAGCTGGTGCAGGTATCGGTGGAAATGTTGCTTATAAGTTTTCTCAAGAAGGCTTCCATTCATGTATTTGTCGGCGAACAGATCAAGAAGGTTTAAATCTTTTAATAAATAAAATAGAGGAAGACGGTGGTTCTGCTACTGGCTTTTTATTGGATGCCATTAAAGATAATGTAATTGAAGAGCTAATTGAAGATATAGAAAAAAATATTGGTCCAATTGAGGTTATTATTTATAATTTAGGCGCCCAAACAGGTATGAAGTTTTTAAATGAAACTTCTTTAAAGGAGTTTGAATGGGGATGGAAAATTGCAAATCTAGGACTTTTTAGGGTAGCCAAGACTATATGTCCTGTTATGGAAAAAAGAGGAAAGGGAACCATACTTGTTACTTCTGCAACAGCAGCAATGAGGGGTAATAAAAATCAACATTCACATGCTTCAGCAATGGGTGGAAGAAGAATGTTGTGTCAATCATTAAGTGCAGAATTTTCAATTAAAGGAATCCACATAGCTCATATTATAATTGATGGAATGGTTGACGCGCCTGATACACTTGGGAAAGTTCTTGGTCCTGAATTGTATCAAAAACTTAGGGAAGAAAAAGGAATGGAAAAAGATGGTCTTGTTCTTCCCATAAATGTTGCAAATACATATTTTCATCTATATAAGCAGCATAGATCAACCTGGACTCATGAGATTGATATTAGGGCTTTTTCTGACCTTGCCTGGTGGAATCACTAGTCTTAAAATTTTAGAAAATCAAAATCGTTATTGGGGAAAAATTGTCAAAAAAAATTATAAGAATTTCTGAAAATCAAATACCTAAAAGATTAAGAGGAAGCCGTTCAAACTTGCTTAGAATGATTGGAAGATTTGGTATAAATATTTCTGGCTGGACTATCAAAGGGCAGGTACCTGATGAAGATAGAATAGTTATAATTGCTGCACCGCATACATCAAACTGGGATTTTGTTCTAGCAATGTTGGCAATTTTTGGTTTGAATATTAAAGTCAGATGGCTTGGGAAACATTCTATATTCAAGCCAGGATTTAAAAAAATCTTTGAGTGGCTTGGGGGTATACCAGTCTATAGAGAGAATCCTTCAAAATTAATTGATAAAGTTGTAAGAATCGTAAAAAAAGAAAAAAGTATTGTTATTGCTATGACACCAGAGGGTACACGAAAGAAAGTAACAAGGTGGAAAACTGGATTTCTAAGAATAGCGAGCCTAACTAAATCAAAAATTCTATTAATTTCTATAGACGCACCTACAAAAAGTATTCAAATAGGAAAGATTTTTAATCCTTCAGGAAATAGCGAGATAGATCTTGCTTTAATACAAAATTATTATAAATCATTTAGAGGGATAAAATCGCAAAAATCATAATTTTCAAACCTAAGGTTTTAATGGCCCTTTAGCTATATATTTATCAATAGTTTGGTGATAATGCCTCAGTCTACTCTCCTGATAATTAGCATAAGTTAGTTTTCCTTTTTTACTAGCCCTTATACCTCTCTCAACTTCTGGGATATTACTCATATCTTGATCAAAAATAAGGCCTATACCAGTTAACTCCTCTGCATCATCCCAGTTTTCATCTTCAGATAAATAATGAATTGGAATTGGTTCATAAGGTTCTTGTTTTTCAGGATCTTTATGATTTCTTTGTAAAAACATCGCCTCCATAATCGCAGAATCTTCTCTATTACCATTTGATCTAAATCGATATATTAAATTTCTTGGAAACCCTCCCCATGGAGAAAAATTAGGAAAAGTATTATAAACAATTGCGTCAAGCATTTCTGCATCAGATTTATCAGAATAATCATGTCCGTCAGCTTCAGAAAAAGCATCTCTCATTGCTTGAGCTGCAACTTTTCTGGCTTCTTGTCCTTCCGGAACTAATATTTTATCATCAGCGGCCATTCGACCTGAACCATAAAAAATAGTATCTAGTATTTCTTGTTCATCTACATTTTTAAGGTTTGGACTAGGTTTACCAGTTAAAGCTATGTTTCTATTCATGTGGTCACCATAAATATCATATCTAGCATTTTCATCTGCCTGAAATGGTAAAATTTCAGGGTGAATCAGTGTTGCATGAAATGATTCCATAAAAGCTTCTTGAACCGTTTTCCAATTTCCGGGAACAACTTTTGAAACATGAATAACTTTTTTACAATTCCCAAGGTCCCATCTTTTATGATGCTCTGGCAAAGGATCTAAAAACTCTTCTAAAGGAACACAATTCTCATCCATATTTATAAAAACAAAACCTTGCCAAATATCTACTTTAACTTCTGGAAGACTAAAATCTTTATCTTTTATATGAGGAAAGTCCCAAGATGCGGGCGTATGTTTTAAAGATCCATCTAAGTGCCAGCAAAAACCATGAAAAGGACACTGAAGTTGATCGCCAAAACCTCTTTCAGATTTAATTCTTCTCCCTCTGTGAAGACAGCTATTATAAAATGCTTTAATTGTATTTTTATCAGATCTTACAATTAGAAAAGACCAATCTAAAATATCATAAACTAAACTATCTCCTATTTCAGGAATATCTTCTACTCTACATGCGAATTGCCATACTCTAGTCCACATACATTCCTTTTCTTTTTCAAAAAATTCTCTGGAAAAATATCTAGATGCATCAATATCCTCAGAACCAAGGAAGTCATAACTTTCCTTAACCATAAAGTCAGGAACCTTTTTGCTATCTTGAGATAGATATTCAGTATAGCTTGTATCAGGTGATCTATTTTCACCATTCTTAACGATTTCTAAATTATTTTTATTTTGTTTTATTTCATTCATATATCTATTATCACTTCCTTTATTTGTCTCTAAAATATATTTTATTCAATTAAAATTCAACATTCTTTTTGTATATAAAATTTATCACTAAATTATGCATTAAAATTTAAATCAAAGATTTTTTTAAATTACAAATATTTTTACTTACTGTTATTAGTTTAGTATAATTTTATATTATTTTCACAAATTAAAGAGGTAAAAATGACTGATTTAGAGGCAAAGACGGCTATCCGCGAATTATTGGATAAATATTGTGATGGAGTAAATCAGAGAAGTGCTGATATTTGGGGAAGTACTTGGTCAAAAAATGCTATTTGGGAGATCCCTCACCTAGAAATAAGGAATGAAGGTAGAGAAAATATCATTAATATATGGACTGAAGCAATGAAAGGATATCCTTTTGTACATATGATTGCTCAACCAGGTTACATCAAAATAAATGGTTCTGAAGCAGAAATGAGAAGTTATACAATTGAAGCAGCTGTTTTACCTGATGGAAAAGAATTAAGACCCTGTGGTCAATATGATGATAGTTGCATAATAGAAGATGGTGAATGGAAATTTTTAAAAAGGTCTTTCACAAATCTTCATGGCGAATAAGAATTAAATTTTCTAAATTAAGGATTTTGAATGAAATTTATAATTTTTGACTTGGATGACACTCTTTTATGTGGAGATTGTGAGAAGGAATGGATTAATTTTTTGATTCAAAAAGGACTGTTAAATAAAACAGATCATTCCTCTAAACTTGACCAATTTGATGCTGATTATCGCAGAGGTATACTTAATTTTGAGGAATATTCAACTTATATTCAGGAACCTATCAAAGGCTTTAGTAAAAATAAAGTTGATAAACTTATAAACGAATTTATTGAAAATTATGCTGATGATTTAACTGATAACTTAACAAAAAAATTAATACTTGAGGCAAAATCTGCTGATAATGTTCTTATTGCATCTGGTTCTCATGACATTTTAGTAAAGGGTTTTGCAGATTTTTTTGAAATTGAGTCAAGTATTGGAACACCTGTAGAAATTATAAATAATATTTTTACAGGAAATTTATCAGGTGAACCTACCTTTGCAGAAGGTAAAGTAAAGGCTGTTAAAAAATGGTGTTTAGAAAATAATCTTAAAATTAATGAATCAATTTTTTATTCTGATTCAATTAATGATTTACCAATGTTTGAGAGTTGTGGAGAGCCAATAGTTGTTAATCCTGATCAGGATTTAGAAAAAATTGCTAATAAGAGATCCTATAAAATTATTAATAGATAGTTTTTAAAAAAGAATTGTATAATAATCTAATTTTTAATAATGGAGATTTTAATGTTTAGTCATGTAATGGTCGGTGCAAACAGTATCGAAGAATCAAAAAAATTTTATGATGCAATTTTAGGTACTCTAGGATATGCACCTGGAGTGATAGATCCAAAAGGCCGTTGTTTTTATGCAACAAAAAGCGGTATTTTTGCTATAAGTATACCAATCGATGGAAATTCAGCTGGACCAGGAAACGGGAGCACAGTTGGCTTTTCCGTTGACAGTCAAGAAGATGGTGATAAATGGCATGCTGCTGGTCTTGAAAATGGTGGTACAACATGTGAGGAACCACCTGGGGTAAGAGAGGATTCAAATATATATCTTGCTTATTTGCGTGACCCAGCAGGTAATAAAATATGCGCTCTCCACCGTCTAAGCAAATAAAAAAACGGTTTACTTAAAATTAGTTAGAAATTTAAGGAGGGAAAATGTTGGAAGGTAAAAGAATTATTGTAACTGGATCAGCCAGCGGTATGGGTGAAGCTACATTAAATGCATTTGTTAAATCTGGAGCTAACGTAATTGGAATGGATGTTTCAGACACAAATGGAAAATCAATTTGTGAAAAGGCCAATAATTCTGGACCAGGAAAATGTACGTATATTCATGTTGATGTTTCAGAAAAATCAAGTGTTCAAGACTCTTTTTCTCAAGCTTTAAATATAATGGGTGGGTTAGACGTTCTTGCTCACCCAGCCGCTATACAAAGAAGTTCAGATGCCTCTAATGTAAAAGTTGAAGATTGGGATTTAATGTTTGCAATTAATGTTAGGGGTACAATGTTAACAAATCAGGAAGCTTTTAGGTATATGAAAGAAAGCGGAGGTGGTTCAATTATTAATTTTGGTTCTATTTCTGGTCTTAGACCAGAGCCAAGTGCCTCTGCATATTCATCAGCTAAAGGTGCTGTTCATTCATGGACAAGAACTGCTGCAGGAACATGGGGTAAACACAACATAAGAGTAAATGCTATTCTTCCAGCAATTGCTACACCTATGTATTATGCAGCGAGAGAAAGATCAACGGAAGAAGAAAATTTAGCAAGCCATTGGAGAAATTCTATTCCTATTTCTTTGGGGCAAGAATACGGTGACCCTGAAAAAGATTTAGCACCTGTTATGATATTTTTTGCTTCTGATGCCTCTAAATTTATTACAGGTCAGTTAATACCTGTTGATGGTGGTCAAACTGCAGGGTTGTAAAAAATTAATGAATCTAAGGGGAGTTCAATAATGGCTGAGATAGATGTAAATAATAGATTTTGGGTTATGAAAAAATTGCCTGAGGGAAATGATTTTGAAAATGCTTTAGAAATTAAAGAAGAAAGTAAGATTGTTATTCCTGAAGGATGTTTTGCTACTAAGAATAAATACCTCTCTATGGATGCAGGAACAAGAATGTATATGACTGAAAGGGAGGATTCATATCAACCACCAATACCTATAGGGGAAAAATTGATGGGTACTGTTCTTGGAGAAGTTATAAATAGTAACCATCCGGAGTATAAGGAAGGTGATGTATTAAGATCATATGGACAATGGTCTGATTATTCAGTCGTTGATCCTTCAACAATGTATCCAAGCAAGGTTAATATTAATGATACAGATTTGGTAAACTATGTTGGTATATTTGGCGCAAATGGTTGGACAGCATATGTAGGAGTAATAAATACAGGAAGAGTTAAAGCTGGAGATACTTTTGTAGTTTCTGCTGCTGCTGGGTGTACAGGATTAATGGCAGGTCAAATAGCAAAAATTTCTGGTTGTAAGGTTATTGGAATAGCAGGAACAGACGAAAAATGTGACTTAATATGTAATAACTATGGATTTGATGGATCAATTAATTATAAAACTGAAAATATTTCAAAAAAATTAAAGGATTTGTGTCCAGATGGTATAAATGTATATTTTGACAATGTAGCAGGTTCAACATTAGATGCGGTTTTAGCAAATATGGCTAATTTTGGTGTAATAGCAGTGTGTGGTTTATTAGAAAACTATGCCTCTAAGGAGCGTTTACCTGGCCCTTATAATTATGATCTTATATTAATGAAAAGATTAAGATTTGAAGGATTTTTTTCTCCAGACTTTTATCACAGAGAAGCCGAGATAAACCCAATATTAAAAAAGTGGAATACTGAGGGTCTTTTAGACCTTCCAATTGAGACTACAGATGGATTAGAAAATCTTGTATCCGCCTATTCAAAGCTTTTTAATGGATCAAATATTGGTAAGGTTGTTGTTAAGGTTTAAAAAATACAAATTTTTAATTATTAAACTGACATTTAGCTTAAAAACAAAGAGAATAAATTAATTTTTGATAATAATAATCATTTACATTTACATTTTTATTGGATTGTTTAAAGTTAAATTCTTAAATGAAAATTGTCACAAATAATTAATATTCAAAAATGACAATTTATTATATAAACATAAAATATTAAAAGGAGGGATTATTATGGAAGAATTTCAAATTTGGAGTATATGGAGCTCAAATAGAATTGGGTCAGGTTTGGTTGGTATTGGTTCAATTTTATCGATATGGTTAGCATTGAGAATTGCTGTAGCAACAAGAAACTCAGATGAAACTAATTTATTTGCTAAAATTATGTCGACTGCTTTTGGCTTAATTGTTTTAGCCTTTAGTTGGATGCAAGCAACCATCGTTGTTAATACATGGGTTTCAACGTCAATTGCTCTAACGCAACTTAAAGAAGAAACTGGAAGTATTTCATCTGTTGCGGAAGGTTATTTAGATTACGTTGGAACAACAGATCCAGCAACAATGCCTCTGCCGCTCGGTATTGCTTTCTTTGCAGTAGTTGCAATAATTATTCTTGGACAAATATGGATGCCAAAGAAATAAAATTATATTTTATTAATTATAAAAAACGCTCAATATTGGGCGTTTTTTTTTATTTAATTTTTGATGTATAGTGTTTAATAATTAAAACAAGGGTTTTAAATGATAAAAGTAGTCATGCTTATGAAAAGAAGACCAGGAATGACTGTCTCTGAATTTAGAGATTACTATGAAAATAATCATAGAATTATTGGCGAGAAATATCTAAGTGGTTTTGCAACAAAATATATTAGACGTTTTACAAATCCGCTTGTTGATAGATCAGGGAATCTTAAAGATCCAGAATACGATGTTATAATGGAAGTATGGTATCCTGATGAAGAAACTTTTAAGGCCTGTGGAGAGAAATTAAGTGAGCCAGATATTGCAAAAGAGATAAGAGAAGATGAAGAAAAGATTTTTGAT
>MDTB01062616.1_pt1 | contig 27019 bp, 33 predicted proteins | sample 811161 | NCBI WGS metagenome assembly MDTB01 (sample SAMN05326650, study PRJNA326480) | marine metagenome | isolation source: seawater | place: Mediterranean Sea | collected 2009 | reverse complement strand
TGGTGTTGATTTCAGAGCATGTGATAATTACAAAAATGGATTTGAAGCAGCAAAAAAAATTAAAATTCCAACATTATCAATTTTAGCAACTGATGATAAAATGTGCCCTGTTAAAGAAGGAAGAAAATTATCTGATTTAATTGAGGGTAGTCAAGTGGATATAATAGATAATTGTGGACACATGATGCTATTAGAGGAAGCTGATAGAGTTTTGAAGGTCTTAAAAAAATTTATTACTACTAATTATCCTCCTAAAACCTAACACTTGAAGCATTTGAAGTATTAAACTGTCCCTGATAGAATAAATAATAAAAAAAGGGGGAAATATGAGTAAATCAAAAAATCCAGAAACTATAGCACTTCATGGAGGCGATTACAGAAGTGATCCAGCAACAACCGCAGTTGCAGTACCAATTTATAGGACAACATCATATCAATTTAATGATACCGGTCATGCTGCAAATTTATTTGCACTTAAAGAATTTGGTAATATTTATACTAGAATAATGAATCCAACTAATGACGTATTGGAAAAAAGGGTTGCTGCATTAGAGGGTGGATTAGCATCAGTTACCGTGGGCTCTGGACAAGCAGCATCAACTTTTGCAATTCTAAATGTATGTCAGTCTGGAGATAATTTTATTAGCTCAACAGATCTATATGGAGGAACAGTTAATTTGTTCACTCACACATTAAAAAAACTTGGTATTGAGTGTAGATATGCAGATCCATCTGATCCAAAAAACTTTGAAAAACTTATAGATGAAAAAACTAGATGCTTTTATGCTGAAACGTTGCCAAATCCTTATCTAAGAGTTTTTCCAATCAAAGAAGTATCTGATATTGGAAGAAAACATAACATTCCATTAATTATGGATAATACTGCTTCACCAATTATATGTAAGCCAATTGAACATGGGGCAGCTGTAGTTGTTCACTCACTAACAAAATTTATAGGAGGACATGGAACAACTATTGGCGGATGTCTTGTAGATGGTGGAAACTTTGATTGGACAGCAGATCCAAAAAGACAACCTTTATTTAACGAACCTGACGCTAGTTATGGAGGAGCTGTATGGGGGGATGTAGTGCCACAACTTACTGGCGCCAATGTAACTTTTGCTATCAGAGCAAGAGTTTGCTTGTTACGAGACTTGGGCGCTCCTCTAGCACCTGATAATGCCTGGGCAATTATTCAGGGACTTGAAACGGCACCATTAAGAATGAAACAACATTGCTCAAATGCTGAAAAAACAGTTGATTTTTTAAAAAAACATACAAATGTTGAAAGAGTTATCTACCCTACGCTTCACGACGGAGAGATAGCCAACAGATCAAAAAAATATTTGAAAGGTGGAAATGGAGCATTGGTTGGCATCGAAGTTAAAGGTGGAGTTGAGGCTGGTAAAAAATTTATTGAGGCATTAAAAATGTTTTATCATGTGGCTAATATAGGAGATGCTAGAAGTTTAGCAATACATCCTGCTACAACAACGCATAGTCAACTAACAGAGGAAGAGTTACTAGCAGCCGGTGTGACTCCTGGATATGTTAGGTTATCTATTGGTATAGAACATCCGGACGATATTATAGCTGATTTAGATCAAGCCTTAAATGCTTCAGGAAAACCGAGCTTAAAGGCTGTTAGTTAGAACTTTTGTTTAAAAATAAAAAATAAACACTTGAACTAACCAAGAAAATTGAACTAATTTGGTGCATAGACGCAAGAATAATCTGTGCACCAAACATTAAGGTCAAGATTCCTAAAATAATTTGAATAATTAATAAAATACCAATTAAGTAAATAGAAAAGAAAAATTCTTTTAAATTACTTTTATAAATTTTTATTAATAAAAACAAATAATATACTAATATTAAATAAGCCAGATTTCTATGCATAAACTGTACAAGTGATGGATCGTTAAAGGCAGAAAATTTTAATAAATCTAAAAATTCATTATCATCAGGAAAATAAGTAGTACCCATCAATGGCCAAGAATTATAAATTCTTCCTGCATCCATGCCTGAAACGAAAGCACCTATGCAAATTTGGCAAAAAATTAATATTAAAAAAATTAGTGGAAGGAAAAAACTTAATTTTTCATTATTTTTAGAAAAATTATTTAGTTGTAGATAATTCCACAAAATTAATGATAAAATTAAAAAAGCAACAAATAAATGCATTGATAGCCTAAAATGACTAACGTCAACTCTATCTATCAGACCACTTGAAACCATGTACCATCCAATAAACCCCTGAAAACAAATTAAAAGAAATATAAAATATAAATTAATTAATTTTTTAAATTCTGATTTTAAAGTGAAATATATTAATGGTATTAGAAAAGAAATTCCAATTAATCTTCCTAAAAATCTATGTATCCATTCCCACCAGAAAATAATTTTAAATTCTTCTAATGTCATAGAATAGTTTTGAAGTTTAAATTCTGGAATTCCTTTGTATAAATTAAAATAATAGTTCCAATCATCTTGATTCAAAGGTGGTAAAAAACCAGAAAATAATTGCCATTCAGTTATAGATAAACCAGAATCAGTAAGTCTAGTTAATCCACCTACAACTATCATTAATGAAATAATCCAAAACATGAAAGTCAACCAAGTAGAAATATTATTTTTTAATTGCTTATTTTCTATGTACATAATTAAATAAATATAATAATTATTGATAAATCCAATTGATTAAATGTCGCCAAAAAAAATGAAAGAACTTGATAAACTAAGAAAAAAATTAGATATACTTGATAATTCATTCATAAGTTTAATTAAGAAAAGAACTGAATTGGTTAAAAAAGTACTTAAACTTAAAAAAAATAAAAATCAAATTATAGATAGAAATAGAATTAAAATTATTCTTAATAGCATTAGAAAAAAATCCATTAAAAATAAAATAGATCCTAAAATTACTGATCGTATTTGGAAAAATATGATTTGGTCTTATATAGATTTTGAGAAAAGAAATTTTAAAAAAAAATAATTATTTACTATGTGGAGGAAGTTTTTTTTCAATAAATACTTCGTGTTTCTTTGTTGCGGGATTATATTTTTTAGCTTTTAGCTTAACTTTGGCTTTTTCGCCACCAGCTGGTTTTTTAACATAATAAAAAAATGAACTATCGGGCTTGTTTTCGGGGACCAATCTTACTTTTACATGAGTTTTTTTTGCCATATTATTTTATTTCTTTAATTTTTTTTATTAAGTTTGAAATATTTTTAAGTTTTTTTTTTATTTTTAAACTGTCGACACTTATAGATTTATTTGTAATTACGTCAAGAGATAAAGATCTATTAGAATCTAATAGTTTCTTAACACCACTTATAGTCATGCCCTGATCTTTTAATAAAAACTTAACTTGCTTTAGTAGCTCAATTGAATTTTTATCGTAATATCTTCTTTTTCCCGTAAAGATTTTAGGTTTTATTTGTTTGAATTCCTTTTCCCAGAATCTAATAGTGTGAGTATTAAGATTGCCATTTTTTTTATTTATAAGATTAAGAATTTTAGCTACCTCTCCTATTGATTTATATGCATCATTAGATTTATTCATTTTTAAAATGGTTAACTAAATTTTTAAATTCTTTCGAAGGTTTAAATAATACTACATTTCTGCTGGGAATAATTTTGCTTTCTTTTGTTTTTGGATTTCTTCCAACCCTGCTTTTTTTGTTTTTTAAAGTAAAAGTTCCAAATTTAGATAATTTTAATTTTTTGTTATTTTTTAAATTTTCAATAATAATTAATAAAATATCATCTAATAAAGTTTCAGAAATTTTTTTTGAAAATCCAATTTGCATATATATAGATTTTACAATATCACTTTTGGTTAAATTTATCCTCATCAACTAATATTTTTTTTTATTTTATCAACTAGATCACCTTTAACAATTTTTTCACAAACAGTTAAAGAATTTGAAAATCCAATATAATCAGTAGCTCCATGACTTTTGATAACTGGTGAGTCAAGTCCAATAAATATTGCTCCGTTATAAAGTCTTGGATCTAATCTTTTTTTAAATTTTTTCAGATTAGAAATATTTATTAAACTTGAAATTTTTCCCATAATTGAATTAGACATCGCTTTTTTTAATTCACTTGTTATAAAATTAGCTGTTCCTTCAGCTGTCTTTAATGCAACATTGCCCGTAAAACCATCAGCAACTATTACATTTACATCTCCATTCATTAATTTATCACCTTCTATGTATCCTTTAAACTCATAGTCATTAGATTCGATTTGATTAAGTTTGTGGTAAGTATTTTTTATAATTTCATTTCCTTTAATTTCTTCAGATCCTATATTTAATAATGCTACTTTTGCTTTTTCATTTGGAAATAAAGATTTAAATATTGATGAACCCATAATTGCAAAATCTATTAAATTTTTATCATTACACTCAATATTAGCGCCTAAGTCTAAAACAACGCTCATACCTTTTTTATTAGGCCATATAGCTGATAAGGCAGGTTTATCAATATTTTCAATCATTTTAAGATTTAGTTTTGCAATTACTAATAAGGCGCCAGTATTTCCGGCGGATATAATTATGTCAGCTTTTTTTTGTCTGACACTATTAATTGCAAGCCACATACTGGTATTTTTTCCTCTTTTAGCGGCTTCTAGTGGTGTATCTTTTCCTTCTACTTTTTCGGTTGTATGAAAAATTTCATATATACTTTTATTAAGTGATGAAGGTATTAAATTTTTAATCTCATTTTTGTTTCCAAATATTTTGTAAAAACAATTATTATTGTTGTTTGAATGGTGAATTATACCATCAATTACTTTTTTAGGTGCACCATCACCGCCCATTGCATCAACTGCAATTGTAATAATTTTTTGCATTATCTTATTATAGTTTAATTATTCCTTGGGGTCTAAGACTTGTCGTCCTTTATATATGCCAGTTTTAATATCTAAATGATGGGATAATCTATATTCACCAGATTTTTTATCTTCAATAACATTCTTTCTAGAGAATCTTATGTGAGATCTTCTTTTGCCTGTTCTAGACGGGCTTGTTTTTCGTTTTGGTACAGCCATAGTTATAATTTAGGTTTAATTACACCTTTTATATAGAAATTTAAAGTATTTTTTTCTAAACTTATAAGGAAATTATTAAAATATTCAATTAAATATGATTTATCAAGATCGTTATTGAGAAAGTTATTTAAAATTTCTTTTTTTTCAATATTTGATAAATTCTCCCATTCGTCGATTTTATTGATTATTGAATGAAAAATATTTAGATAATTTTTCATTTTTTTATTAATAGTCATGTCGCCATAACCTAGCTCTCTTATACTAAGTTCTAATTGTCTAAAAATACAGTCGTATATATTTTGTAAAATTTCTTTTTTAGTATCAATTTTAAAAACCTTTAAAAAGAAGGAAAAATGGAATAAAAATATAATAAGTCTATCAGAAAAAGTATCTTGTTTTACAAAATCTTTATATAAATTTTTATTTCTAGTTAAATTGATTAAATTATTGTAGATATTTATATATTTATTAATCATGAGAAAAATTTTAATATTATTTACTATTTTATTTATTTCAAATTGTACTTTAAATAAAGTAGTAAAACATCACGGAGTTCATTTTTTAGATAAAAAACAACAAAAGCTGATTTTATCTGCCTCTAATAAAAATGATATTATCTCTTTATTAGGTCCACCTTCAACAAAAAGTACCTTTGATAACGATATTTGGATTTATATAGAAAGAAAAAAACACGAATCATCGATTTGGAGAAGAAAAGATAAATTTATAGTAAATAATGTATTAATAGTCGAAATTAACAATAAAGGAATTTTAGTAAAAAAAGATTTTTTTGATATTAAAAATTTAAATGATTATAAATTTAATGATGATAGAACTGAAGTAACATACTCTAAAAAATCATTTGTTTATGATTTTCTGTCTAGTTTAAGACAAAAAATTGATGCTCCAATTAAAAAAAGGAAAAATAAATAATAATTTATCCAGCAATTACAGCCAAAAGCAAAAGTGCAACAATATTTGTAATTTTAATCATTGGATTTACTGCGGGACCGGCAGTGTCTTTGTATGGATCTCCAACAGTATCGCCAGTAACAGCTGCCTTATGGGCTTCGGAGCCTTTACCACCAAATTTACCATCCTCAATATATTTTTTAGCGTTATCCCAAGCACCACCACCTGCCGTCATTGAAATGGCAACAAATAAGCCAGTGATTATTACCCCTAAAAGCATAGCACCTACTGATGATAAAGCAGCTACTTGACCCCCTATGGGTAAAATTATTAAATATAAAACTATAGGTGACAAAACTGGTAACAATGATGGAATAATCATTTCTTTGATTGCTGCTTTTGTTAACAAGTCAACAAGTCTACCATAATCTGGTTTTGCTTTTCTTTTCATAATACCTGGAATTTTTTTAAATTGTCTTCGAACTTCAACTACTACAGCTCCACCTGCTCTTCCTACTGCTTGCATACCCATTGAGCCAAATAAATATGGAAGCATACCACCAACCAACAATCCAACAACTACATAAGGATTCGATAAATCAAAAGTTACTACAATACCTTCTAGTTTTGATCCAGCAACTTTTGAAAAGTGTTTAATATCTTCTGTGTACGCAGCGAATAGAACTAGAGCGCCTAATCCTGCAGATCCTATTGCATAACCTTTTGTAACAGCTTTTGTTGTATTTCCTACTGCATCTAATGCGTCAGTAGTTTTTCTAACATTTTTTGGTAAATTAGACATTTCAGCAATACCACCGGCATTATCTGTTACAGGACCATATGCATCTAAGGCAACTACCATTCCTGCTAATGCCAACATTGTAGTTACTGCTATTGCTATACCAAAAAGGCCAGCAATATAATTTGTTAATAATATTCCAGCAACGATAATTAAAGCTGGAATTGCTGTAGCTTCCATTGAAACAGCTAAACCTTGAATTACGTTGGTGCCATGACCTGTTGTTGAAGATAAAGCAACACTTTTAACAGGTCTATAATTAGTGCCAGTATAATATTCGGTTACCCATATTAATAAACCAGTGATAACTAGGCCTATTACACCACAAATATATAAGCTCATTCCTGTGAATGATTTATCATAAATAGTATAAACATTTTCTAAACCTAAAACATTATTTGTAACTGGATATAAAATTATTAATGATGTTACAGCTGTAACAATAAAACCTTTATATAAAGCAGCCATAATATTTTTTGATTTACCTAATTTAACAAAAAATGTTCCAATAATAGATGTCAATATACAAGAGCCCCCAATTGTTAATGGATAAACCATCATATTTAAATCTCCATGAAAAAATATAGATGACAAAACCATAGTGGCGACAATAGTAACAGCATAAGTTTCAAATAAATCGGCTGCCATACCAGCGCAATCTCCGACATTATCTCCAACGTTATCTGCTATTACGGCAGGATTTCTCGGATCATCTTCCGGAATGCCCGCTTCAACCTTGCCAACAAGATCGGCGCCAACATCTGCACCCTTGGTAAAAATTCCACCCCCTAGTCTAGCAAAAATAGAAATTAATGATGCTCCAAATCCTAATGCAATTAATGCATTGATTAGTTCTCTTTCATCAACATTAAATTTTAGCAGTAAATAATAATAAACAGCTATGGATAATAAAGCTAAACCAGCTACTAACATTCCTGTAACAGCTCCAGATTTAAATGCGATTTCTAAACCATTAGATAAACCTTTTCTTGAAGCTTCTGCTGTACGTACATTTGCTTGCACGGATACTAACATTCCTACGTAACCTGCAATACCCGATAAAGTTGCACCAATTAAATAGCCAAGACCGACCAAAAGACTAAATGCATAACTAATTATAATAAGAACTACTATCCCTACTACTGCTATTGTTTTATATTGTCTGTTTAAGTATGCTTTAGCACCAACTTGAATAGCTGATGCGATTTCTTGCATTTTAGAATTACCTGCACTAGTACTAAGAATATTTTTTCCTGTAAAATATCCATAAACAATAGAAAGTAAACCTGCTGCTATAGTATAAAGTAAAATTGTATCGGGTGTTATATTCATAAAATCCTATAGTATTTAGTTATAAAAGTATTTAAAAACCGGACATTACAAAAAAAAGTATAAAAGGCAATATCTAACTTTCAAAAGTTATGAACATAACCTAAGCTTTTTAGCTTAATTTTTCGACCAATTTGATCAACAAATGATGAATTACTGCCTTTTTTTAGAATTTTTCCAATTCTAGTAATGGGTTCATTAATTTTTTTTGAAATATTATAGATGATTCTTCGTTTAGAACGGTCAGCAGTAAACAGTATTTCATAATCATCTCCTTTGGAAATAAAATTTCTTCTTAATAGTTTTTTCGTTTTTAAAACTTTTTTTAAATTATTTGATAAAGGAATTTTATCTAAATAAACTTTATATGGTAATTTCTGAATATTAATTAATTTATTTAAATCGGCAAATAAACCATCAGAAATATCAATTGAACTATTTGCAATATTTTTAATTATAGGGTGCAAACTAATTTTAATATTCGGCATGTAATATTGATTAATAAAATAGTTTTTATAAAAAGAATTAAGTTTAATTTTATTTGTAAGTACTAAAAGACCTAAATAGCTATCACCAATATTTCCAGTAACATAAATATCGTCGTTAGGTTTTACCTTGTTTCTATAAATAATTTTATTAGAAAAGCCTATAGTTGTTACTGTAAAACTAATTTTATTAGAACTAACAGTGTCTCCCCCACCTAATAGAATGTTATATTTTTTTTCTTCTTGTTTAAGAGATTTAATAATTTTTGATAATTTTTTTTTAGTGAAAGATTTACTATTTCCAGACCCTGATAAAAAATAATATTTAGGTTTAACACCTTTGCATATGAGATCTGAGATAGAAGATCTAATTATTTTTTTTATAACCATGTCGGGATTATTAAAATTTGGAAAATGCTTTCCGACGACATATGTATCAACTGAAATAACTAAACCTTTTTTTTTATCAAAAAAAACATCATCATTTAATTTTAGTGATGCTTTATTTTTTTTTCCTAAATTATAAAAATATTTTTTTATCAGTTTAAATTCATTCATTAGAATTTCTAATTTTTTTTGAAATTTTATCTAATATTGCATTCAAATATTTAGTTTGGGAATCATTTAAAAAATAATTAGATGCAATAAGATATTCTTTTATAATAATATTAGAGGAAATCTTTGGTTTATATAAGAATTCAAAAATCGCACTCTTAAGAATTATTTGAAATACCTTATCTAAATTATCTATTTTAATATCACTATTAAGATGATTTATAATCTCATCATTTATTACGTCATCTCTCTCAATGGTACCTAATACAATGTCTTTTATGAATTTTTTAAATCTATGTTTAGGAAAAATTAATTTCTCATTCTTATTAAAAATATTTTCATAAATTTTTTGAATTACTATAACTCTTGGGTTGCTTTTTGGACTAAATTGTTTAGTCATCTTACTGTGATAAAACTGAAATAACTGCCTTGGCCGCTTCTTTGCCTTTTATTTTAGCTCTTTTTTCAGCTTGATTTTTATTCAAACAAGTAATTATACCATTGCCGATTGGTTTTTTGTATTTTATAGAAAGATCCATTATTGCATTAGTGGCTGCAGATGAAATAAATTCAAAGTGTGGTGTTTCACCTTTTATTACACAGGCTAATGAAACAAAGCAGTCATATTTTTTTATATTTTTTGATATAGTAACTGGTATTTCAAATACACCAGGAACATTTATAACTTTAAATTTAAAAGTTCGGCTAATTGAAGACTTAAATTCTTCTTTAGTACCTTTTAAAAGGTTATTTGATATATCCTTGTAATAAGAAGCTAAGACAATTAAAATTTTTTTTTTCATTTTATTATTTCTTGTTTTGTTATTTTAATTCCGTATCCATCTAAACCAACAACTTTTTTTTTAGACCTTGTTACCAATATCATATTTTTAATATTTAATGATTTAATAATTTGTGCTCCTATACCATAGTTTTTGATTAGTTTATCATGACCTTGTCTATAAAATTTATTACTTTTATAGTCTCTTAAAGTTTGAGAAACAGATTTAAGATTAGTATCTCTAATAAAAATTAATACACATTCTTTGTGATTTTTAAAATGTTTCAGTGTTCTATTGAAAGAATTGGGCAATTTTTGCCCCATTAAATAATTTTGAACAATATTTGATGAAACAACTCTTACTCTTGGATTTTTATTTTTCTTTAAATTTCCTTTAACTAAAGCAAAATTTTCAGATCCATCTAAAAGATTTTCAAAAATATTAATTTGGTAAATTTGATTCTTTATTAAAATTTTTTCTGATTTTTTAAATTTAATAAGTTTCTCTTTTTTAAGTCTATAAGCAATTAAATCATCTATTTTACCTATTTTTAGTTTATGCTTTTTTGAAAATTTGAATAACTCCATACCTCTAGCCATAACGCCATCATCGTTCATAATTTCGCAAATAACTGCTGAAGGATTTTTTTTAGCAAGTTTTGAAATATCAACAGATGCCTCTGTATGACCGGCTCTTACTAATACACCACCATCTTTTGAAATTATTGGAAAAATATGCCCTGGAGAAACAATTTCATTTTTTTTTACATTCTGCTTAATAGCAGTTTTAATCGTGACAGATCTATCTTTAGCTGAAATTCCAGTTGTAACACCTTTTTTTGCCTCAATTGAAATAGTAAAAGCTGTTTGATTACGTGATCTGTTGATTGGTGACATCAACGGTAGATTAAGTTTCTTAACTTGTTTATTAGATAAAGATAAACAGATTAAACCTCGACCATATTTAGCCATAAAATTTATATGTTCTTTTGTTGCATTAGAAGCAGAAACAACTAGATCTCCCTCGTTTTCTCTGTTTTCATCATCAACTAAAATATACATTCCACCATTTCTAGCTACCTTGATAATGCTTTCAATAGAACTAAAGTATTTATTTTTCATTTAAATAATTTGTTACATATTTAGAAAGAATATCGATTTCAATATTAACTAAATCATTTTTTTTTAATTTAGATAAATTTGTTAAATTTAATGTATGTGGAATAATCCATGTTTGAAAACCTTTTTTTGTAATTTTAGAAATGGTCAATGAAACTCCATTAATCAATATAGAAGCCTTTTCTACTAATTTTTTTTTTATTTTAAAACTAATTAAAAAATCAAATAAATATGATTTACCAAATTTTTTTATACTTTTTACAGAAGAGGTGCAATCAACATGTCCCTGGCATATATGGCCAGATATTTTTTGTCCATATTTTAATGGTAATTCCAAATTTATAATGTCGTTAGGTTTAATATTTTTAAACTTAGATTTTTTCAATGTTTCATTAGATAAATAAAATTCTAAAATTTTATTTTTAAAACTTACTAGAGTTAAGCAAACACCGTCACAGGAAATAGATATACCAACATCCTTACTATTTATTTTTAAATTAGATTTTAAAAAAATATTAAATCCATTAATTTGCTTAGTTATTTTATTAACTTTACCACTGTAAAATATTATTCCATTAAACATTTTATTTTGAATATAAATGAACTATATCATCCCCAGTATAAGAATTTATTTTAGATTTATTCTTATATTTAAAAGATAAGAGATGCAACTCACTGGAAACATTTAATTTACCTTTTTTATTTAGTTTTTTTGATCCTTGAAATAAATAAAATTGATTAAAAAATTTTTCTTTGACAAAATTTCTTGTAAGTAGTTTGCCGCCTTCGATAAGCAAACTTCTGCAACCCAAGAAATAAAGCTTTTTTAATATAAATTTTAGATCAAAAAAATCCTTTTTGGATGAATTTATTCTTATTAATTTTACACCTTTTTTTTTAAGTTGATTAATCTTATTTTTATTTATTTTTTTATGAAATATAATTGTGTTATTAGATTTAATATTTTTTAATAAATATAATTTTTTTTTTATTAATAGATTTCTGTCAATTATGACTCTCTTTGGTGAAAAATTTTCTAATCCATGAAGTCTACAGTTTAATTTAGGATTATCTTTATTTAATGTTTTACTTGAAATTAATATTGCATCATTTTTATATCTAAGTAATTGACTAAAATTATCAGAATCTGAATTTGTAATTCTTATTTTGTTTATGCTTGAAATAAATTTATCTTTAGAAACTGCTAATTTGCCTGTTACGAACGGCAATTTTTTTTTTCTATTGTAAAAATATGGTTTATAAATATCTTTTGCTTTTTTTTTTAATAAACCTATTCTAACTTTTATTTTTTTTGAAACAAATGTTTGCTTTGATTTGCCACTTGTTCTTTTATCTATATCTTCTAGAGGAAAAATTACTTCTTTAATTTTAGAATTTATAATTATATTGGAACATGGGGGAGTTTTGCCATAATGAGCACATGGTTCTAAAGTGACATACATTTTTGAACCTTTAAAATTTTTATTATAAGATTTAATTGCATTATACTCTGCGTGAGGCCTACCTCCAATTCCTGTTTGTCCAATTGCAATAATGATATCATTTTTAACTATAACGCAACCAACAGATGGATTGTCACCTGTTAATCCGACTCTTTCCCTTGCTAAATTTAATGCAAGATCCATGTAATAACGATCTTTTTTGGAAAATTTATCTTTTTTTGTAGACATCTAATTTGTCCACAAATTGAACAAAATCTTTCTCTTCTCTAAAATTTCTATAGACAGATGCAAATCTTACATATGCTACAGGATCTAATTCTTTCAGACCCTCCATAACCATAGTGCCAACTGTAGTTGAAGAAATTTCATTTTGCCCTAACTCCTCTAGTGCTCTTGAAATATTTGTTATGAATTTTTCAATAGTATCTGTGTCTAAAGGTCTTTTTTTTAGAGCAATATAGATAGATTTAGAAAGTTTATTTCTATCAAATGAAGATTTCCTTCCATTTTTTTTAACTACTATTAATTCTCTATACTGAACTCTTTCAAAAGTCGTAAATCTTCCTCCACACACACACTGTCTTCTTCGTCTAATAACAGTACCATCTTCTGCGGGTCTAGAGTCGACTACAGAAGTTTCGCCTTTTTTACAAATTGAACAAATCATTTATTTTAAGTGTTTATAAATTGGAAATGAAGAGCATAAACTTACAACTTTATTTCTTACTTCATTTTCAATTTTTGAATTATCACTTGGATTCTCTGATAATCCTTTAATAATTTTAGTAATTAATTCTCCAACCTTTTGAAATTCTTTCAATCCAAATCCTCTGGTTGTAGCAGCTTGAGAACCTAGTCTAATTCCGGAGGTAATCATTGGGCTTTCTGTATCAAAAGGAATTCCATTTTTATTGCAAGTGATATTGGCCCTGCATAAACTTTCTGCTGCAATATTACCTTTTACCTTAAAAGGTCTTAAATCTACTAACATTAAATGAGTATCTGTGCCACCAGAATAAATTTTAAAACCATTATTTTTTAAAGTCTCCGCTAAAACTTTGGCATTTGCCAAAACAGATTTTATATAGTTTTTAAATTCAGGTTTTAAGGACTCCTGAAAACCAGCTGCTTTAGCGGCAATTATATGCATTAATGGACCTCCTTGATAACCAGGAAATACGGCTGAGTTAATTTTTTTACTTAGAACCTCGCTATTTGTTAAGATAATGCCGCCTCTTGCACTTCTAAAAACTTTATGTGTGGTTGAAGTTACAACATGAGCATGTTCAATGGGATTTGGATACCCTTTGCCAGCAACTAAACCGGAAAAATGTGCCATATCTACCATCAAATAAGCGCCAACTTTATCTGATATTTCTCTAAATTTTTTAAAATCTATTATTCTTGAATATGCACTTCCGCCTGCAATAATTAACTTTGGTTGATTTTCTAGTGCGATTTTTTCAACTTCATTGTAATCAATTAAACCAGAATTCTTGTCGATATCGTACGAAATTGAATTAAACCATTTTCCAGAAACTGATGCTTTAGAACCGTGAGTTAAATGACCACCAGAATTTAAACTCATACCCATTATCTTATCACCTGGTTTTAATAAGGCTAAAAAAACAGCACCATTTGCTTGTGCTCCTGAGTGAGGCTGGACATTTGCAAACTTGCAATCAAAAATTTTTTTTAATCTTTCAATTGCAAGATTTTCAGCTACATCAACATGTTCGCAACCATCATAATATCTTTTACCAGGATATCCTTCGGCATATTTATTTGTCAATACAGAACCTTGTGCTTCTAAAACTGACCTGGATACAATATTTTCTGAAGCAATTAACTCTATGTGATTTTGTTGTCTTATTAATTCATCGTTAATAGCTTTAAACAATTCTGGATCTGTATCTGACAAACTTTTTTCAAAAAAGTCCTGATAACTAGAATTTATATATTTACCTTCACTTGACATATCAAAATAGTTTTTCTAAATTTTTTTAACTCTTTTAGAGTGCCTGCCACCTTCAAAATTAGTATCTAAAAATGCATTTATACATTTGAAAGCAAGATTTTTTTTAATCAATCTTGAACCTAATGTAATGATATTCGCATTATTATGCAATCTTGATAATTTGGCATTTTTTACAGAATAACAGAGTGCAGCTCTTATTTTTTTATGTCTATTCGCTGTCATAGACATCCCCATTCCAGATCCACAAATCAAAATACCAACATTATTGTTATTTAAAGCTACCTTTTTGCATAATTTATGAGCATAATCTGGATAATTAACAGAAGTACTTGAATTTTTTGTTCCTAAATCATTAATTCTATTTTTTCTGGAGAACTTAGCAATTATTGCTTCTTTCAAATTGTATCCGGCGTGGTCAGATGCTATAAAAATTTTTTTCAAATTAGCGATTTTAAATTTTATAATTAATTAAATTTATAATCTAACACACAAGCAACTAAATGTACCCTATTTTCTTCACCGCCATTAAAAGCGTTATGATATTTCAAATTGTTTGTAATCCAAACACATCCATCTGCAGGCATATGATGGGCGATTTTATCAATCACCATTATAGCACCTGGATTTGTATAAATTGGTATGTGTAATCTTGGTTCCGGATCTCTGTGCCAACTTAAAGTTGATCTAGGTTCTTTAAGCAATAATCTTACTCTTCCAAGTTTATATTTTTTTGATAATTCATCATACACATCCTTGAAATAAGTATTTTTAAAATCTTCAACAAATTCCGTATATTTTTTCTCATCAATATTAACGTCTCTTAAAACTTCTTTCCCAGTAGAATCTGGTTTTGTCCAATAAACCCCTCTGATTTTGTTTCCTTTAATTGAGTCTGGATCTCCTGGAATTTGATTAAGAGAAATTCCTGCAAAATGTGGTATACCTAGACTCGTGTCAAAACCCTTTATTTGTAAAACTTGATCGCAAGCCTCACGTAGTTTTTTTATGTCAAAGTTAATTTCTTGCTTATGAAAATCATTTAATGTTATCGACATATATGAAAATATTATTATCCTATAGACTATTATATTATATATTACTATTGTCGCACATATAAAAATTAATTGATAATGATTATCACAGGCAAATACCCAAATTTAAGGCTTAGAAGAAACAGAAAGTCAGATTGGGCAAGAAGATTAGTAAGCGAAACTAGTTTATCTTACAACGATTTGATATTACCAATATTTTTAATTGATGGAAAAAATAAGATTCAATCAATTAAATCTATGCCTGATATTAATAGATATAGTATTGATAAAATAAGTAAAATTATTGATAAGGCAATATCGTTAAAAATACCAATGGTTGCTCTATTTCCTCACACGAGTTCTAATCTTAAAGATATTTATGGATCTGAGGCATTAAATGAGAACAATCTTGTATGTAAAGCAATAAGATACATTAAAAAAAGATATAAAAATCAAATTGGAATAATGTGTGACGTAGCATTAGATCCATACACTTCGCATGGTCATGATGGTTTAGTTAAATCTGACTATATATTAAATGATGAAACAGTAGAAATTTTAATCAAACAATCGATATTACAAGCAGAAATGGGATGTGATCTAATAGCGCCATCTGATATGATGGACGGAAGAATAGGTTTAATAAGAAAGGCACTAGATAAAAATAATTTTGAATTAGTCCAAATATTATCTTATGCCGTAAAATATGCATCTAATTTTTATGGACCATTTAGAGACGCTGTAGGATCAAAAAAATTACTAAAAAGTGATAAAAAAAATTATCAGATGGATTATAAGAATGTGAATGAAGCTTTGCGAGAAGTAGCTCTTGATATAAAAGAAGGCGCAGATATGGTAATGGTCAAACCAGGGATGCCATATTTAGACATCATAAAAAATATAAAGGATAAATTTAAAATTCCTGTACTAGCTTATCAAGTTTCTGGTGAATACAGTTTAATATGTAATGGTATTGCAAAAGGTATTATTGATGAAAAAGCAATAATTGAAAGTTTATTATCTTTTAAGAGAGCCGGAGCATCAGGAATAATTACTTATTATGCTGATAAAATATCAAAATTTTTAAAGTAGCTATTTTATTTTAAGATATTAACAAAATCTATTCTAGATAAGGGAAAGCTAATATTATTGGGCCTTAAAATACTTTTGTTTAAAAAATCTCCCACAAGTTTTAGTCCATTCAATAATTGATCATTGTCCAATTCGTTTTTATTTAACTCTATTAAAAAGTTTGGAATTATTTTTTTTTCGGAGTTAGTTTTGACATAATAATTAATTTTATCATTGATCTTTTCTTGATTAACTAAATTTTTTAATTCTAAATCATAACCAATTAACTTGAATAATTCTAATTCCCAAAAAATATATTCGTTTATCCAATTATTTTTTAACAAATTAATATAAAAGAGATCAATTAATTTGAAAATTTTTGAATTTGCTTGTAAATCAACAGTCAATAATTTTATTAAGTTCATCGCAGTAGTAATGCACATTAGTTTTTCTTTATTATCAAAGTATAATGGAGAAAAGGCATTTATTATTTCAACCTTGAAATATCCAAGACTGCTCTCATTTTTATATGTATGATTTACAAATAATTTATTTCCTATTTGTAAATAATTTTTAATTTTTTTTGATGAGGCACCAAAAATTATGCCCGAGCATTTTCCATGATTTTCAGTATAAATTTCAACGATTATTGAATTTTCATTATATTTATTTTTTTTTAATAAATATCCTGAATCGTTCCAATTCATTTGTTTCCTATTTTATTTAATAATAATGTTGCAGCTTTTTGTTGAGCGTCTTTTTTAGAAAAACCATTAGCGCTCACAAAATCAGAATTTTTAAGTCGAACAGCTACTTTAAAAATTGGTTTATGTCTAGGACCTGAATTTTCTAATAATTTATAGATTGGTAATGTTTTAAATTTTTTTAATGAATATTCTTGAAGTTTAGTTTTTGAGTCAATAAATGTAACAAAACTATTTTTAATATGAGAACTCCAAAATTCTAAAATAAAATTTTCCGCCGCTTTCAAACCTTGATCGAGAAATATTGCACCGATTAAGGCTTCACAACAGTCAGAAAGAATTTTATGTTCAATTTTTTTTTTAGTATTAACTATTAAAATAAATTCATTTAATTTTAAAAATTCAGCTACCTCTAAACATTTATTTCTATTTACTAATGACGCTAATTTTTTATCTAACACACCTTCTTGTTCTTCGGGATAAACTTCTAAAAGTTTTTTAGAAATAATTAAACCTAATACTCTGTCACCCAAAAATTCAAGCTTTTCATAACTATTGATTGGATCGAAACTTTTATGTGTAAGGCTTTTTAAAAGAAGCTCAGAATCTTTAAATTTAATCTTGAGTTTTTTTTCTAATTTTTCTAAATTTATTTTCATTAATTAATTTTTTTAAAAAAACGATTGACTCTTATACTATCGGACCATTTCCAAAATTTAATTATACTACCAACTCTATAATCTGATGAAAAAAAAATAAATTGTGCCTTACCAACTAAATTATTTTCATGAACATATCCTACACTTGTTAAAAATCTACTATCTTTAGAACAGTCTCTATTATCTCCTAAAAAAAAATAATGTTTGTCTGGAACTAAAAATTTATCAGAGTTTTGAAAGCTAAAATCTTTTCTATAAGCGGCAGTATAATTGGTATTATTAGGCAATTTTTCATTAAATATATTTACATCTAAAATCTCATTTCCACAAAATATTTTGCCCATAATATTTGCTTTAGTTTTTAAAATTTGGTTATTATTAATATATAAATCACCATCAATAAATTGTATTTCATCACCGGGAATACCGATTAATCTTTTTATGTAATCAGTTCTATTATCAGCTGGAGTTTTAAATACTACAACATCTCCCCTTTTGGGTTTTTTTGATAAAATTCTTCCATCAAATATATTTGGGCTAAAGGGAAATGAATGTTTGCTATAACCATATGAATATTTGGTTACGAACAATCTATCACCAACTAATAAATTAGGTTCCATTGATGAAGATGGAATATAAAATGGTTGAATAATTATAGATCTTATTAAAACAGCAATTATTAAAGCGTAAAAGATTGTTTTAATATTCTCAATAATAGATTTTTTTGTAATCATTATAATTTATTAATAATAACAAATGCTATAGAATGTTTTTTTTCATCTGCAAGTGATAAAAATATTTTAAATTTATTAATTTTAAATTTTTTTTTAAGTATTTTTTTAATCTTATCATTTATATGGATAAAAGGCTTTCCATAGTTGTCATTTTTAATTGAAATATCTTTAAAATTAATACCATTTCTAAACCCTGTCCCCAAAGACTTAACAAAAGCCTCTTTAGCGGCGAATCTTTTGGCAAAAAAATTGGTTTTATTTTTTATTATTTTCGAGTTTTTTATCTCTGAGCTTGAATATATTCGTTGAACAAAATTTGATTTTTTAGTTAATTTTTGTATCCTTAAGTTTTCAACTATATCTACTCCGTTGCCAACAATTTTCATTTTATTTGGAAATTTTCCTAAAAATTTTAATTATTTTATTTAAGCCAAAAAAAATAGATTCTCCTATAATAAAATGACCAATATTGAATTCTTCAATTTCTCTAACTTTTGATAAAATTTTTGTTGTTTTATAATCCATACCATGGCCAGCGTGAACTTCTATCCCAAGAGATTTTGCATATTTAGCGCATTTTATAATTTTATTCAATTCATAGAGATGATTACTATTATTTTTAATTTTTGTTGAAATTTTACCAGTATGTATTTCAACACATTTAGAATTTATTTTTTTCGAAATTTTAATATTTTCTATAGATGGATTTATAAATAGACTTGTTCTAATTTTTTTTTTATTTAAAATATGGACAATATTTTTTATTTTAATTAAATTTTTTTTTAAATCTAAACCGCCTTCTGTTGTAATTTCTTTTCTTTTTTCTGGTACTATACATACAAAATTTGGTTTATTTTTTAATGCAATTTTTAGCATTTTTTTATTAGCTGCTATTTCCAAATTAAGTGGTATTGATTTATTCGATGATATTTTTTTTAAATCGTTATCCTTGATATGCCTTCTGTCTTCTCTTAAATGTATAGTTATAGAGTGAGCACCAGATTTCATTGCAAATTTTGCTGCTTTATAAATATTTGGGTGGTCCTCACCTCTTGCATTTCTTAAAGTGGCAATATGATCTATATTTACACCAAGTCTCATTATTTTAATCTTCTAGTACCTGGGCTATTAGGTGAAATCCTTTTCAAGGATAATGGCAATTTATTCTTTTTAAATGTTGGAACTTTAATTTTAACTTGAGAAATTATTTTTTTATTTTTAATTTTTAAATTGTTTTTGTTTGATCTGTCAATTATGCATGCATATCCCAGTAGCTTAGCTTTTGATTTTGTTACTATTTTTGCACATTCTAAACTTGATTTGCCTGTCGTAATTACATCCTCTACAATTAAAACCTTGTAATTTTTTTTAATGAAAAATCCTCTTCGTAATTTAAACTTTCCATTAACACGTTCACAAAAGATATTTTCTTTATTTAATAATCTTCCAATTTCATAACCTATAACAATGCCACCAATAGCTGGTGATAAAATTAAATCTATATTTTTAAAATTTTTTTTAATTTTATTTGCTAAAGATCTGGATAATTTATTGGCTAATCTTGGAAAACTCAACAGTTTTGCGCATTGAACATATTTAGACGAATGTAAACCAGATGATAAAATGAAGTGACCTTCTAATAGTGCGTTAGTTTTTTTTAAAATATTTAAAGATTTTTTGTGTGAAAGCATTTTTTTTATTTTCATGTCTTATGATTTTAAATTTAATCTGCTTTTGTTTTAACTCACTGATAAAATTTGTAAAGTTTTTCAGCTCCGAAATGCTCAGGTTAAATCTAAAATTTATATATTCCTTAGTTTTTTCCTGCATTTCAACGCTAGAAATATTTAATTTGTGTAATCCTATTAATGTTGAAACTTCGCCAAGCTTTCCAGGTATATCTGGTAAGGATATCCATAAGGTAGTAGTATATTTTTTTATTCTTTCTTCTCTTTGATTTTCTCTAGTTTGCCAAAATTTTCTTATTGATGCTCTAGCCTTTCCTGTTTTACAACTTTGTAACCAATGAAGAGATGGAGATTTATTTTTCGATGTAATAATTTTTATCATGTCGCCATTACTTAATATGCTTTGTAGCTCACTTTCTTTACCGTTTATTTCACAAGAAATTGCATTATCGCCTATTTTAGTATGTACTGCATATGCAAAATCAATTGGAGTAGCATCTTTAGGTAATTTAATTATTGATCCTTTTGGAGTAAAACAAAAAACATTTTCTTGGAACATTTGAAGTTTTGTATACTCAAAAAAATGTTCTGGGTTTTCATTCCTATCAATAATATCAACCAAATCTTTTAACCAATCATACTCTCTCCATGTAAGAGAATTAAATTTTTCAGATGATTTATATTTCCAATGAGATGCAATACCTCTCTCGGCAAACTCATGCATAGGCATAGTTCTAATTTGTATTTCTATTGGTCTTTTATTTGGTCCAATAATTGCAGTATGAAGTGACTGATATTTGTTAATTTTAGGTGAAGAAATATAATCTTTAAACTTTCCAGGAATACAGTTCCACTTACTATGAATTATTCCTAAAGTATTATAACATTCGTCAACATTTTTAAGAATTATTCTAAAGCCAATAATGTCTGAAATTTGCTCTAAAGAAATTCTTTTTTTTTGAAGTTTTCTCCAGATAGAAAAAGGTGTTTTTTCTCTACCTATAATTTCAGCTGAGATATTTTTTATATTAAGCAAATCACTAAATTGATTTGATATAGAATTAAAACTATCAGCTTTATCATATTTAATTTCATCTAATCTTTTTTTGATTAGTTTTCTTGCTTCGCTATTGAGAACTTGAAAAGAGAGATCTTCTAGCTCGTCACGAATTCTATTCATGCCCATTCTATCAGCCAGTGGTGCATAAATTTCCATAGTTTCTTTTGAAATTCTTTTTTTCCTTTCTTCGTCTTTTATTGAATTAATAGTTCTCATGTTATGTAGACGGTCGGCTATTTTAACCAATAAGACTCTAATATCTTTTGAAGTCGCCAAAATTAATTTTCTAAAGTTTTCAGCTTTAGAATTCATTATCGCCTGATTTTCAAAAACTGAAATTTTAGTTACACCATCAACCAAATCAGCTACTTCTTGTCCAAATTCATTTTTAATTGTTTCGTAAGTTGCATATGTATCTTCAATAGTATCGTGCAACAAACCAGTAGCTATTGTTGCGCTATCTAGTTTTAAATCAGTTAAAATATTTGCAACAGCAATTGGATGAATTGAATAAGGATCACCCGAATCTCGTTTTTGATTTTCATGAGCCTTTACAGCAAAATTATAAGCTTTATCTAAAGTACTTGGATTTAAAAATTTATTATAGGATTTAACCTTCTTTATTAATTCATTAGAATTGAGCATATTCTATTATATCATTAATTTAGATTTGTTTAATAGTCCTTAAGTCGCTAATGCTCAATTTATTAATAAGATTAATGACGCTCTTTTTAGAGATGGGATGAATCCATGATTTTGATATTTCATACAAGGGTAATAAAACAAAATTTCTTCTAGACATACCTGGATGAGGCAAAGTTAAATTAAATTTTTTAGAAGGTTTGATGATTTTTTGCTGAAAGTCTAAAATATCAATATCGCAAGTTCTTGGTTGATTTTTTTTAAACCTTCTTCTGCCTAATTGCTTTTCAATTAAATTACATAATTCAAGAAGTTTATTTGGTAATAGAAAAGTGTGGATTTTTAAAACTATGTTAATAAACTTAGGATTGTTTTTATTTGGCCATGAAAAACTTTCATAGTTACTAGAACATTTTAATATTTTAATTCCATTGTTTTGTAGTTTAAATTTTGCTATTTCAATATTTGCTAATTTATTACCAAGATTAGAACCAATTCCTAAATAAACTATTTTAGCTTGTTTTTCTGAGATATCTGGCTTTGTCACGATTCCAATCTTTTGTTTTTTTTGCATCCCTTTTATCATATTGTTTTTTTCCTTTTGCTACAGCAATTTCTATTTTTGCCTTACCTTTTTTAAAATACATTTTCGTCGGTATAATTGTAAAGCCTTCTCTTTGCATTTTTCCAATTAGTTTATTTATTTCTTTTTTATTTAGTAAAAGTTTTCTTTCATCAATAGGATTATGATTTGAAAAACTGGCCTGTTTATAGGCAGCTATATGAGAATTAATTAGAAATATTTCACCATACTTTTCTACTGCATATGAATCAGCTATATTTACTTTGCCATTCCTTACAGATTTAATTTCAGAACCCTTTAAAACAATACCAGCTTCCAAGATATCGTAAAAAAAATAATTAAAACTAGCTTTTCTATTTAAACAAATAATTTTTAAACCAGAGTTGGTTTTTTTTTTCATTAACTAATAAGTTTAGCTGATGATAACGCTTGTTTAACTTTTTCTTGTGTTTCTTTTTTAATTTTAACTAATGGCAGTCTAATCTCGTCATCACACAAACCTAAAAGTTTTGCTGCATATTTAACTGGTGCAGGATTACTTTCAATAAATAAAGATTTGTGTAGTGGTTGTAACATTTGATCTATTCTTTCTGCCTCATTAATCTCATTATCAGATTTCGATTTAGAGTACCTTTGCATATCAGAACATAATTTAGGTGCAATGTTAGCTGTGACAGAAATAATTCCAACGCCTCCTCTTTTATTAAATTCAAAAGCAAGTCCATCTTCTCCTGTAAGTTGGATAAATTCAGTACCTAATTTTTTTATTGTCTGATCAAGTCTATTCAAGTCACCTGTTGCATCTTTAACACCAGAAATATTTTTAAGCTCAAATAATCTTGCCATTGTATCAACTGACATATCAATTACACATCTGCTTGGAATGTTATAAATTATAATTGGTAGACTTGTATTATCATTAATGGCTTTATAATGCTGATACAATCCTTCTTGAGTAGGTTTATTGTAATATGGAGTAACTACTAGCGCTCCATCTGCTCCAGCTTTTTCAGCATGTTTTGTTAATGATATTGCTTCCGCAGTTGAGTTTGAGCCAGTACCGGCTATAACTGGAATTTTACCATTTGACTCTTTGATGCAAAGTTCAATAACTTGCTCGTGCTCTTTATGGCTTAATGTAGGAGATTCTCCAGTTGTTCCAGCCGGAACTAAGCCATTAGTGCCATTTTTTAAATGAAAATTAATTAATTTAATATAACAATCAACATCTAGTTGATTATTTTTAAATGGAGTGATTAATGCAACATTTGATCCTTTAAACATAAATACTTATAACATAATTTATAGATTCATTTAGTAAAATTTATGTCAAAAAAAATATCATTTTTCATAAAAATAATCGTAATATTTATTGTATCAATCACATATTTAAGTGCTTTTGAATTAAAAATAAGCCCTCTTGAAAAACCCGTATTAGATCAAGAAATAAAAGAGAAAAAATTATCTGAAAATATTATAAAACCAAAGAAAAAACCTAAAAAAGTTAATACTAAAGAAGAAAAAAATATTGAACCTGCTAAAAAAGAAAAAAAAATAACAGAGTTAATACTACCCAAAAATAAGCCCTTAGTAGTAAAAAAACAAAGATCAACAACAAAAGATAAATCAAAGTATTTTAATAAAAAAGATTTTGAAAGAGCTAAAAAAGCTATTAGGGCTATGGAAAAAGGTCAATGGATAGAGGCACTATCGATAGCTAAAAAATCTAAAGATAAATCAATACACAGATTTATCAAATGGAGATATCTTTTAACAACAGGAAATAGGGCAAATTTCAATGACTATGAAAGCTTTATAAGACAAAATAAAAATTATCCTAGAATAGGTAGATTGCGATATTTAGCTGAACATAAAATTTCATCAAGTAAAATTAAAGCTTCTAGAATTATAAAGTGGTTTGATGAAACAAGCCCTCTTAGTGGTTTTGGAAATTTAATGTTGGGTGAAAGTTTAATTACAAGTGGAAATGTGGAAAAAGGTATTAAATTAATAAAAAAAGGATGGATTACGGCAGATTTAAGTAGATCTGAAATGAAATTTTTTAGAAAAAAATATAAAAAATATTTATCCTCGAAAGATTATATAAAAAGAGCTGATTACCTTGCATGGGAAAATAAATATTGGGATTTAAAAAGAATGCTAAGATACTTGCCTAAAGATTATCAATTGTTATATACGGCAAGGCAACTGTTAATGAGTAAATCATATGGAGTAGATAAAGCAATTTCCGACGTTCCTAACAAATTTAAAAATGATGCAGGTTTAAATTATGATAGATTAAAATGGAGAAGAAAGCGTGGCAGAGTTGAGGGATCTTTAGAAATATTGCTTAAGATTAAAAATAATAAGGATTATTTGGTTAGACCAGAGAAATGGTGGAAAGAAAGATCAATTATTTCAAGAGCTTTAATTTATAAAAAAAAATATGAATTAGCATATAGAATAAGTAGTGAGCACGCTATTGAATCGGGTCCAGAATATGCTGAAGCTGAGTGGATGAGTGGATGGATTGCATTAAGTTTTTTAAATAATCCTATCTTAGCAGAAAAACATTTTAAAAATTTTTATGATAATGTTGGATATCCAATTAGTTTATCAAGAGGTGCTTATTGGCTTGGTAAAACTTATGAAAAAATAAATGATAAGGAAAAATCTTATAAATGGTATGAAGAAGCATCAAAATATTTAACTACCTACTACGGTCAACTTGCATATTTAAAAATAAAACCAAAGGAAAATTTTATTTTAAATGAAGAAATGCTAATTGATCAAAAATATAAAAAAAAATTTTACGAAAAAGAATTGGTTAAAATTATCTATTTATTAGATGAATTAAATAAAGATAAATATACAAAAGATATTTTAAAACATTTGGCTTCTGAAAATGTTGAAAATGGAAGCGAAATCCTTGCGGCAGAACTGGCAACCAATATTTCGAGATACGATTTTGCAATACAAATAGCAAAAGTTGCATCTTATGAAAAAAGATTCCATAACACGTTTAATTATCCAATTATAGGAACACCAAAATTAGTTAATAAAAGAATAATACCTGAGCAAGCTTTGATTTTATCAATTATAAGGCAAGAAAGTGAGTTTGATATCTCAGCAAATAGTCATGCTGGTGCAAAAGGTTTAATGCAACTAATGCCTTTTACTGCCAAAATTGTATCTAAACAAGCGGGTCTAGTTTATTCAAAACCTAAACTAACAAAAGATCCTAAATATAATATTAAACTAGGCTCACATTACATTGCAGGTTTAATACTTAATTACGAGGGATCATATCCTTTTGCAATAGCGGCTTACAACGCTGGTCCTAAAAGAGTTAAATATTGGAAGAAAATTAATAAAAACCCCCAGAAAAAACAAATTAGCTACATTGATTGGATTGAGCTAATAAAGTTTGAAGAAACAAGAAATTATGTTCAAAGGGTATTAGAAAATTATAATGTGTATAGATATATTTTACAAAAAAAACCAATTAAAATGAAAAACTTTTTTAGAAATGACCCATTGTTTTAAATGACGAAAATACAAAATAATAAAATAATCAAATTTTTATTAATTATTTTAATTTTTTTTCAAATGTTATATGTGGCAAATAAAAGATTAAATTTTAAAAAAGAAATATTATTAAACTCTTTTAACAAAGATTATGGATCAGAATATATAATTACACCAGATATTTTAGAATTAAAAGATGTATCAAAAAATCTTAAACTAAATGAAATCAATTTAAGTACAAAATTATATGCTAATGTTTTCTTTTATCAAAGATCTGTAGAATTTTTATATCCTATTAAAATAACAGACAAAGCGAAAATAACCTTCTATTTAAATGGTGAATCTATCCAAAAAAATTGCGAATTATTAAATACTTTTAAATATCTTAAAGCTATAAAATGTTAAAATTTTTAAATAAAGACCTATGTCTACTAATTATATTGACATCAATAATTACAAATTATTTATTTTTCCTATCACCGGCATTGAATGATTTAGTTAAAGTTAATTTTTTAATTTTTACAACCTTCTCATTATATTATTTTTTTTATTTAGAAAAAAATATTTATTTAAATATATTTATATTAATATTAATATTAATTTCATTAGGAACGCCAACAGTTGACTGGGATGCGCGAAGTATATGGCTATTTAAATCAAAACAAATATTTTTTGACCAATCAATATTAAATTTTAAGAATAATTACGCTGAATTCAGCCATAACAATTACCCAAATATTGCACCTGCTTTTTCTGCTGGACTTGTTAATTTAATTGGACATTGGAATGAAATATATCCTAAATCAGCATTCACTTTACTATTAATACCAACATTAAT
>MDTB01112219.1_pt1 | contig 27020 bp, 25 predicted proteins | sample 811161 | NCBI WGS metagenome assembly MDTB01 (sample SAMN05326650, study PRJNA326480) | marine metagenome | isolation source: seawater | place: Mediterranean Sea | collected 2009 | reverse complement strand
TTTTTTTCTCATTAAATCTTGTTTGTTTTCATCTCTACTAAATATTCGTATTTCTTTAACATTATTCTTGAGAAGAATTTCAGTAAGGGTATTTCCGAAAGATCCAGTACCTCCAGTAATTAATATTACAGAATTTTCTATACTTTTAATCTGACTCATGATTTATCTATCCCAAATGCTTTCATTTCTTTAAACGCTTTTATCCATTCTAAAGGTTGATGGCCCTTTTCTTTTTTGAATTTACCATTATCTAAGGACCTTTCAATTTTGTAATTAAAATCTTCTTCAATAGTAATTATTGTTGATAATTGTTTTAAGGATTGATCGCAAAGTAGATCTTCTAATTTTAAGAGTTGTTGGACCTTTAAAAAATTGCATTTCTATATCCTTGAATTATTCCTTATTTAGATAATTAATAATTTAATAAAGAACTAATGATTGATACTTCTTGACCAACAAAACAAATCATGTTCCTAATATAATTGCCCCTTGATCAGGAATTGTCTGTTTAAAAATTGAGTTTTCTCATTTAAATCTTATGCATCTGGAAAATCACTATCCTTCAAATTGCCTTTAATTCCAGAGAATATAAAATGATTACTAATATGTTTCAATCTAGATCTAAATTTTTTAATAGTCTTTTTAAATAGTTTATGAGTTATTCATGAGTTTATCATGATTGAAGATAATGAATTGTTTGATAAAGAATTTTGTTTAACTATTACAAAAAAATTAATTACTATTTTGCAAAAAATTCATAATAAACTTTTTATTGAATATTATCTAGATAATTCATGTAAAAAATCTTTTTACAACAATAATATTAATTACTCTTATCTAATCTTTTCTTATTTTCAATTAAAATATAATTCTTTAGATTATCTCTTTCACAAAAATTTTTAAAATAATTTATTACTTATAATATTATTTAAGCCAAATATTAATAAATCATAATTCATGAAAATATGTTTCATTAGTATATATATATTATTTAAATCAATAACTAAGTTAATATTATAAAGAATATTTTAAATTTAGATTTAAGATCTCTATGATTAATATATTTTAAAAAAAAATTATATAAATTTTGATTGTAAAAGATTTTTTTATATGATTTTTATAGAAGATTTTTAATACATTTTTAAAAATTAAATATGATCTAATTAATATTTTTAACCATTAAATTTAAAAATTAATAATCTAATCTTAAAAAAATATCATCATATTAGTCAAATGTGCTTGATGTATGATTAAAGTATATAAGTTTATTAAATTAAATAATGGAATCTAGAATTATCGCCATTGGAGGAAATGGGGTTAATTACGTAGAGGTAGGGGATAATAAACCACTTGTATTCATTGGTGGTCCATGTGCAATTGAAAGTGAGAAGCATACAATGCTTATGGCTGAAAAAATTTCAGAAATCTGTTCTGATCTCTGCATTAATTGGATCTTCAAATCCTGTTACGATAAGGATTGTAGATCATCAAAAGATAGTTTTCATGGCGTAGGAATTATTGAGGGTTTAAAAATATTATCAAAAGTTAGAGAAGAATTTAAAATTCCAGTTGTATCCGATTTTTCAGAAACTACTTGTGCTCAACAAACTGGTGAGGTGTGCGATCTCCTGCAAATTCCTGCTTACCTTTGTAGGCAGACATCAATCTTAAAAGCAGCAGCTTCTACAAGAAAGCCAATTCACTTAAAAAAAGGGCAATTTATGAGTCCTTGGAATATGAAAAACTCAGTAAGAAAACTAGAAAGCTTTGGATGCAATAAAGTTATTCTTACAGATCGAGGTACTTTCTTTGGATACAATCAATTAGTCAATGATATGACTTCCTTACCAATTATGCGCAAGATAGGATATCCAGTTTGCTTTGATGCTACGCACTCTATACAATTACCTACCTCGATGGGTAATATTTCTGGAGGGCAAAGAGAATTTATACCCTATTTAGTGCGGGCAGCCTGTGCCTGTGGGGTAAATGCTATTTTTATGGAGGTTCATGACAATCCTGAGAAAGCTTTATCTGATTCAAATAGTGTGTTAGGTCTAAAATATCTTAAACGAGTTCTTTCGGAGGCTATTGAAATACATAACCTAAGAATCAAACTAACAACCCAAAATGGTGAATTTAATGTCCACACAGATTGAAGAAATATTAGTACAAGATGTAATGATGAATTGCGATTCATTTCCGGTTGTTAATGATAGAGAATTATTGAGAGAAACAATAATTGAAATGTGTAACTATAGACTTGGAGTTGCATGTATAGTTAATAAAAAGAACCAATTAAAAGGAGTTTTTACTGACGGCGATATAAGAAGGTTAATTCTTAAAGTGCAAAAACCTTTTGCTGCATTATTTGTTGATGATGTTAAAGATTATTGTACAAAAATTTATTCATCGATAAAACCTGATACTAGTTTAAAAAGTGCAATTATCTTAATGGAAGAATTAAATATTTGGGATCTTCCAGTAGTAGACGATGATAATAATTTAAAAGGCTTATTACATTTGCATCCTGCTTTAAAAAAGTTATTAGGTATTTAATAATTAAGTTTATTTTTTAATTTAATTAACGTGTTTTATTATTAATAAAGCTTTTATTTCGTATGAAAAGAAAAGAATTAAAAGAAGCTCTTAATAACAGAGAGAGATTATTTGGCGGATGGATTTCTTATGATCATTATGCGATAGCAGAAACTTTTGCACTTTCTGGATTTGACTTCATAGCCATTGATATGGAGCATACACCAATCTCATTATCCTCTGCACAAAGAATAATAAGGATATCTCAAGGAAATAATATTCCATGCTTGCCAAGACCCGTTTCCCATTCTAATGATTATTTTAAACCTATTCTTGACTCAGGATCAGATGGTTTGATTGTACAGATGGTAAATAATTATGCACAAACAGAAACCATTTCAAATTTTATTAAATATCCACCATTAGGGGAAAGGACTTATGGCGTTAATAGAGCGCATTCATACGGATTAAATTTTGAGGGCTATATAAAAAGTTGGAATAAGGAATCAATTCTTATTGTTCAAATTGAATCTAAAGAGGGCGTTGAAAATATTGAAGAGATAACTACTCATCCATCTGTTGATGGAGTAATGATTGGCCCATATGACTTATCTGGATCATATGGAATTCCTGGAGATATTAATAATAATATAATTGAAAAAGCTTCTATTAAAGTTATAGAAGCTTGTAAAAAAAATGGTAAAAGTTGTGGAACGCAAATATCCGAAGTGAATTTAGAAAATACTAGAAATGCTTTCAATCTTGGTTATACCTTTTTAATAATGGGTTCTGATTTATTTGCAATTACAAAGTGGGCTAAAGAAACAAAAAATCTTATGCTTAATTTTAAAAAATGAAAAACTTACCATCATATATTAATAAGCTTTTTTCTCTAGAGGGAAAAGTAGCTGTGATTATAGGAGGAGGTGGTCATATTTGTAGTTCTTTAGCCGAGGGTTTTTCTCTTGCTGGTGCCTCTTTATCGATAGTTGATTTGAGGTTAGAAAAAGCATTGAAAATTTCACAAAATATACATTCGAAGTATGGAACTAAAGTAATTTCTCTTCAGGCAGATGCAGGAAAGGAAGATAGCCTGAAAAATGCTTTATCCCATACACTTAAAGAATTTTCCAAAATAGATATCTTGATTAATGGGGCCGGTAAAAATAGTCCCAAACCATTTTTAGAAATAGCCATCGAAGAATGGGATGATGTAATAAGATCTCAAATTACTGCAACTATGCTGGGTTGCAAAATTTTTGGAAGTCAAATGCTAGAACAAAAAAGAGGTTCAATAATAAATATTTCATCAGCATCATCAGGACCACCGTTATCAAAAGCATTCGCTTATTCAGTTGCTAAAGCTGGAATAAAAAATTTAACGATGAATTTAGCGAGGGAATGGGGTACTGAAAATGTAAGAGTTAATGCCATAAGACCTGGATTTTTTCCTACTGAATGGAATAAAAAAAACTTTATTAATCCTCAAAGAGAAAAAGCAATTATTAACCATACCCCTATGAAAAGATTTGGAGAACCACATGAATTAATTGGAGCCGCGATTTGGCTTGCCTCAGATTCGTCAAAATTTGTAACTGGAGCTGAAATTACTGTTGATGGAGGATTCTCATGCATGACAATATAGATACCTTTAATAAAGGTAAAAAAAAATATAGCTAAAAACTCTTTTAACTATGAAATATTCAATCGCAATTGTCACTGGAGGAAATAAAGGTATAGGTTTGGGCATAACAAAGTTATTGCTTAAAAATAATTATAAAGTTATAACTTGTGGAAGAAGTGGATTTAAAGATTTAGAACAGATTAAAGGATTAGATCATATCCAAGGGGACATTACTAATTACGAAACACATAGAAATTTAGTTGAAAAAGCAATAAATACTTACGGCAAATTAGATCTTTATGTAAATAATGTTGGAATTTCAAAATGGAAACCTATTGAAGATATAAATAGTGAATTTCTGGATACACTTTTTAAAACAAACATTTATAGTGTTTTTTGGGGATGCAAAGCTTCACAAAAATATCTACAAGAAACTAATGGATCAATTATAAATATTAGTAGTATTGCTGGTAAAAGAGGTTCTAAAAATAATAGTGGATACGTTTCAACAAAGTTTGCAATGAATGGAATAACACAATCTTTATCGAAGGAACTAGGTAATAAGAACATTAGAGTTAATGCTATATGCCCAGTATTAATTAGAACTAATGGTTTATTAAAAGCTTTATCTGAAAAATCAGCACCAGGTCATAAAAATGTTGATTCTTTTCTTGAAACATTTAAAGAAACTCAAACAGCCCTTAATAGACTTCCAAGTATTAATGAAGTAGCACAAATGGCATTATTTTTAGCCTCAAAAAATGCCTCTGCGATCACTGGTCAATGTATAAATGTCGATTGTGGAGTTTTCCCTCAATGAAAAAAGCAATAAAAATTGTAAGTCTTATTCCTGCACATTTAGCATCTATTAGATTTAAAAAAAAAGTAATGTATAAATTGTTTGATTTACCAATGATTGAACATGTTCGAAGAAGAGCTTTAGATTGTGATACAACAGAAAATATTATTGTTGCTTCAGGTGATAGAGAAATATTAGAAACAGTCAAATATTATGGCGGAGATGTAAAACAGACTTATAGAGAGCATTTAAATGGCACTTCCAGGGTGGCAGAAGCAGTGGAAGATATTGATTGCACTCATGTTATTGTCATTCAAGGGGATGAACCTTTACTACAAAAAGAACATTTAAAGAAATTAACCAATGCAATTTATCAGAATCCTGATATTGATAGTTGGAATTCAATAAGTGAACTTAATTCGGAAAAAGAGTTGAATAATATTAATGTTGTTAAAGCAGCTTTGAATGAAGAAGGTCAGATTATTTATTTCTTTAGAAAGTCACCTTCCTACGCTAAATCCTATAATCAAATAAAATATATTAAAAGAGTTCAAGGGCTTATTGCTTATAAGAAAAATGTTTTGCTCGAAATTGCAAACTCTTCAATTCCCATAATAGAAAAATATGAATCTATTGAACAATTAAGAATAATTGCAAAAGGTTTTAAAATTTATAGTGTCATGCAAAGGTATCAAGTCCCATCAATTAATACAAAGGAAGATTTGAAAGCATTTTATGAGTATATGGAAAAAAATCCTAATCAATATAAATTAAGTCAGAAATTAATTAATTCAAAAATATAGTTTTATGGGAATTATTAAGCCATTAAAGGAATGGGAAGAATATATTAAATTTACAGATAAATACATCAATTGTTATTCTGTTAATGAATATACAATTAGTAATTTTTTTCTTCATCCAACCAGGCCAATAATTCAAACTAATAGAATATTAGTAAATTTAAAGAATAATTCTTTATTATATAATTTTAAGCTGAGAACTAAATTTTATATTTCTTTATTAAAAACTTTATTAAATATTTTTAAATATAATAATGAGAAAAAAATATTAGAAAATAAAAAAGAAATTTATAAAAAAAATTATGATGTTATTTTCGTTACACATCTTATTAATGAAAAACAATTTGAATCATCGGTTGATAATTATTTTGGGGGTTTAATAAATAACGCAAGTAAAAAAGGTCTTTCTGTATTATTAATTTTTATACCCCATATAAAATCAAACAAAAAAGAATTTATTAAATATCTTAAAAAAGAAAAAGGATATGATTCATTCTTACTTGATGAAAGTATTACAAGCTTCAAAGTAAAATATAAAACATTAATTTCACTACTTAGACAAAGACAAAAGTTTCTTAAATTATCTAGAAATATATCAGGATATAGTAGTAGACTAGCTCTCTATACAGCAGAATCTTTTTTGAATAGAAATAATTTTTGTAATTTTATTTATGGATTGCAAATTGGAGATATTATTAATAATACTAAATCAAAGAATATAGTAACAACTTTTGAGGGTCATAATTGGGAAAGACTATTTTATTTTTTTTCACGGAAAAATAATCCTTCTATAAATTGTGTAGGATTTCAACATTCAATAATTTTTAAATACCAGCATTCTCTTACTAGATTATTAAGAAAAGAATGGAATCCAGATTTTATTTTATCCTCAGGAGATACTTCAACATCTTTTTTTCTTGAAAGAATATCAAAAGAAATTTCTATCAAAACGTTAGGTTCACCAAAATCAAATACCTCAAAAAATAAGAAAATCAACACAAATAATAGAATTTTATTTGTCCCTTCTGGAGATGAAAAAGAGGCATATTTTTTTGCGAAATTCGCTTTTAATTTTGCTAAGAAATACCCAGAACTAAAAATCTTGATAAGATTTCATCCAATTATTAATAGTAAAAAATTTATTAAAAGATTTCCAAAAATTGAAAACTTTAGTATAAGTAAATCCAAAATTGAATACGATTCAAAACAAAGTAGATATGTAATTTATTCAACTAGTACAGCAGTGCTCGAGTCAATATCTTTAGGATGCATACCAATAAGATTAAATTGGAACTCTGTAAATGACTTGTCCGATCCTCTTTGGCAATTAAAGTCAGAATTGTTAAAAACGATTGACTCGCATTATGATCTTATTGAAATCATATATCAAAATAAATATTCTGATAATAATGAATATAAATTGAATAAAATCTATTTGAAGTTAAATCAGGATTTGGAGCACTTAAGGTTTAAATTAAAAAAATCAGTTTTTTATAATATTTTAAAAAAATAAAAAATGATAGAATTCAATAAATTAACTATTATTATTCCTAGTTTACTATCTAATCTTAACGGAAGATGGATAAAGCAAATTAATAGATTTAACCAACAAAAAATAAATATAATTATTTCTATTCCTCCAAATTTTGAAAAAAAAAATCAATATATAAATAAATTTAATAAGGAGATATTAATTATTAGGAGTGATGAAAAAGGCCAGGTAAATCAAAGACAATATGGATATAAATTTGTCAAAACAGAGTATTTGATGCATATGGATGATGATGTTTTTATAAGTATCAAAAATTTAAAAATTCTTTTAAATCAATTTGAAAATTTGCCAAGAAAATCATCTATAGCCCCCAGATTAGTTATTACAAACTACGATAATAAAAAGCTTTTTTTTAAAAAATATATAAATTTACTGATTTATAATGAACCTAGACTGAAACCTGGAACTATATTAAAATCTACTTTTCAAGTTTCACATGATTATCCCATTGAATCTAATAAAGAAATTGAAAGTGTAGATTGGATACCGGGAGCTATATCAATAATTAGGAAAGAAAATATTATTAAAAACAAATATTTTAATTTTGAAGGTAAGGCATATTGTGAAGATCTAATTTATAGTAAATTATTAAAAAATAATGGTGTTAAATTATTTTTAAGCAATAAATCCTTCTTCAAAACAGAAATACAACAAACAAAGGATCTTAATATTAAAGATTTTATAAAGTTTATAAAAAACGATTTCAAAGCAAGAAATTATTATAGAAAAGCCATAAAAAATCCCTTGAAACCATTTTTGATAGCTTATTGTATTTTAATTACAAAGTATTTTCTAACTAAAATAATAATTAATGTTATTAGTTTTAAGAAAACATTTTTTAGATCTTAACTAACAGGTCTTATAATAAAAATATTTTAAATAATGCAGAATCTATATGAGAAACTTAAATATATTAAATTAGTTGTTTTAGATTTTGATGGCGTTTTAACGGATGGTGGGATATATTTGGATTGCAAATCTCAAGGATTGAGAAGATTTGATGTCAAAGATGGTTTAGGAATAAAGTTACTCCAAAAAAATGATTTCATAGTAGCGATTATTTCTGGATCAAATTCACAAATAATTGATGAGAGGGCAAAGGCATTAGGAATAAAAATATTAAGAAAAGGAATTTCATGCAAACTAAAAACTTTGAAAGGTATTCAAGAAGATCTAAATATAAGAGTAGATGAAACTATATTTCTTGGAGATGATATCAATGACCTTACTGTTTTGCCAAATATATCATTATTCATAGTTCCATCAGATGCACATGTAGGATGTAAATTAAAGGCTTCTTACATAAGCAAATTTAAGGGAGGTAAAGGTTTTATTAGAGAAATTGTTGATAATTTACTTATCTCAAAAAATCTTAATCCTTACTTACCTTTTGAAACTAAAAATGATTAATATTTTTTAAAGACATATGTGTTGATCAGTTTTTAAAATACTTCCAATTTGAGTTTCAATATCTAAATTCTGATTTTTGATTGTTCTAGTTAATTTTGAATTTGATAAACCCATAGATTTTGGCCTCCTAACAAGATCTGACCTATCATCAATGGATCCAGGTAAGATTGAATAAGAAGGGATATTTAACTTATTACAAAGAAGTTTTCCAAAGTCGAATTTGGATATTTGTTTATCTGAAGAAATATTAAATATTCCAGAACAATTTTTATCTAATAATTTATGAGCATAAAAAGCTAAATTATTACCACTTACTGGAGTAATAAATACATCCTTAAATAACACAATTTTTTGATTATTTTTAGCTGATTGTTCAATCCATTCGCTGAAAGAATTTTTATGATCTGGACCATATCCAAAGAAATTTGTTCTACAAATGATAGAAGATTGGCAATTAGTTAACACTTCTAATTCACCTTCATATTTAGATTTTGCATAAACATTTATTAGCCTTACTTCATCTTCTTCTGAATATAAAACACTTTGATTATCAAAAAAATGATCTGTAGATATATGTATTAATTTTGTATTGGTCAAGTTACAAGCATTTGCAATTATCCCAGGCAGATGAGAGTTAAGTCGAAATGCTGTATCTGGGTCTTTTTCACAGGTTTCTACATTAGTTAAACCTATACAATTTACTACTATATCGATATCATAAGATTCCAATATTCCTCTAACTGAATTTCTTGAAAAAAGATCTATGTCAATAGCTTCTAAACCCATATAATTTATACAGTATTTATGTTTAGTTATGTAGATTTCATAAATATTATTAACTTCTTTTACCCATAAATAAGCTAACAAGCTTGAGCCACCTAAAATCAGTAATTTTTTTTTCTTTTTTAGTGATTTCAATTTATAAATTTTTCAGAAGAGAATATTTTATCTAATTCTTTAACAGATATATTTTGCAGACTTTGTTTATTAAGTAGATATATTGTATCGCATTGTTTTAATGGTTTTAATCTATGCGATATGAGAAAAATGGTATATCTATTATCACTTTTAAATATATTATTTATAAGTTTTTCTTCAGTATTTATATCTAATGCACTTGTTGCCTCATCTAAAAATAGAATTTGAGGTTTTCTATAAATTGCCCTAGCAATAGCTATCCTTTGAATTTGTCCTCCACTAAGATTAATACCTCTTTCTCCAATATTTGTTTGATAACCAAATTTAGTTTTTTCAATAAATTTATCAATCTCAGAAGATTTTGCGGCATAAATTACTCTTTGTAAGTCTATTTCTTTTTTATTTATCCCAAAGGCAATATTTTCTGCAAAAGATTTATTTTGTAAATAAGTTTTTTGCGGGACATATCCTATACATTTTTGCCACTTAATTAAATTCTGCCTATTTTTTAAACTATTTATTAATTGATTATCTAGAAATATTTGACCATTGTTAGGTTCTAATAATCCTAAAATAATGCTTGTAAGTGTTGATTTCCCACAACCATTTTTTCCAACTAATCCAATTTTTTCTCCCTTTTTTATTTCTAAATTAATATTTGAGAAAAGTGGTTTTTCATTTGGATAGCAAAAACTAATATCTCTTAATTCAAATTTCTTCTTAAATAAATAACTTTTGACGTAAACAATTTCTTTAGATAATTTATTAGAAATCAATAAATTCTTAACTCTCTGAACACTAGCTATACCAGCTTTTATAATTGCATATGAACGATATATAAGTTGCATGCTAGGCAAAAGTTTTTGTGAAGCTAATGCAAAAAGTCCCAAAGAAGTTATCGCGAGCATATTATTTTCAGCATCAAAAGAAAAAATTATACCAAGTACAATTATAAAAATTATCCCTAATGCTTCTAGTACAAATTTTGGGTATACACCTATAAAATTATTTTCTGCTCTTAATCTTCTTAAAGGCTTATCTTTAGTATTGTATTCATTTAAAGTAATTTTTTGATCTGAATATAAAATAATTTCTTTAATAGAATCTAAGGTTTCTTGAACTATTCTAATTTGATCAGAAGCGGCCTCTCTAATTTGAAACCCATTATTAAGTAATTTTTTATTTGCTCCTTTACCTACAAAAATATATGCAATACTAAATACTAATAACGAAATAAATGCAACTCTGAAATCAATAATAATTAAAGTTAGGACTATAAAAGAGGTAATTATAAAACCAGTAATCAGTTGATTAACTGCACTTAAAACATTAATTGTTTTTTGCACGTCTTGAACAATAGCATTAATTAATTCACTGCTATTAAGACTGAGATGATATTTATATGGCTGGTTAATTGTGTTCCTAAATAAATTAAAACTCAGTTCATTACCTAATTTCCAAGTCACCTCATTAATTATCTTTAAATTTAAAAGTCTTAAAAACAGATTCATAATATTAGCTAGAATAAGGAATAAACCACTAATTGCAATAGGTCTATAAAAATTAGTTAAATCCATTATGTTGTTTAAAAATAAATAATTATTTACCTTTGATGGATCTGCAAGCATGTTAAGAAATGGTATAACCGCTGAGATAGCTAAAACTTCTGAAATACCACAACTAAGCATTAAAAACAATAATTTTAGAAGTTTAATTTTATTTTTTTTTGAGACAAACTTATAAAGCCATTTTAAAAGAGAAATTATGCTTTCTTTTGAATTATTTTTAGAGAAATTACTAACCATCATTTTTTAAATATAGAAAAAAAGTTATTATTAAACTTTTTTATAAAAATAAACTTTACACAAAACATTTATAAATTTATTTTCTTTAATAACAAACTATCAAGTTTATTTAACCCAAATAAAATTTATACTCCCTAAATTATCTTAATGCAAAATCATTTTATAAAGGATATGTAATGACATATTAAATAAGGGGAGATAATATAAAGATATCTAGATTACTTAAAATTTTAGAATTATATTCAATCTTGAATTTATCTTTTACTAATACTTAGAGCTCTATATTTTTCAATTTAAAGTTGGTTTTTCTAATAAATATTAATTCAATATTAGAAAATTGAATAAATGAATGGGGCAACCACCGAACCTTGTGTAAATACAATGAGTGCTCCCATTAATACAATTGTTATTATTAAAGGCGCTAACCAATATTTCTTTCTTACTTTGAGAAAGTCCCAAATGTCTTTCAATAATTCTAAAAAATCTTTCATAATCTAAAAAATTCTTGTAAGGTCAAAATTTTCATCTTTTTTAATTTCTCTATAAGATCTTTTGTTACTTTTCATTTTTCTAAGAGGATCATAACCAAATATCTTCATAACTATAGCAATAGGTTGAAGAATTATTAAATAAACTAATCCTAGTATTAATCTACTATTAACCCATCCCAGGGCAAGACCTAGCGCCATCCATACTTTATAAGGATAAGAAAGTAAACTTGGTTTAAAAATTCCTAAAATTAATAATGGAACCCCTATCCATAGCGACCATATACGAAAAATATGTCCACTAATGGTAGGTATTATCCAACCAATAATAATTGGGAATCCAAATCCAATAAGTAATCCAAATTCTCTTAGTTGTTTTTTTGGAGTAATTGTTCTCATAATCAATCTAGTTCAAATTCCTGCTTCCATTTCTCTTCTTTTTCAAGTAAAGGTTGTTCACTCTTTATAAGAATTTGATTTTGAAGAACAAGTATATCCATTTCTGTGCGCATAAAACAACGATATGCATCTTGAGGAGTACAAACAATGGGCTCTCCTCTTACATTGAAAGAGGTGTTAACGATTGTCGGACATCCAGTTTTTTGCTTAAATGCTTTAATTAATTTGTAGTAACGAGGGTTGGTTCTCTCGCTTACAGTTTGTACCCTGGCTGAGTAGTCAACATGCGTAATCGCAGGAAGAGAAGATCTTGCAATATTTAGTTTTTCAATTCCAAAAAGGTTTTGCTGCTTTTTTGACATCTTTTTGCGTAGTTCATTTTTGACGGGAGCAACTAACAGCATATAAGGACTTTTGACATTAATTTCAAATTGATCTGCAACATCTTCTTCTAAAACTGAGGGAGCAAAAGGACGAAAACTCTCTCGATATTTGATTTTAAGATTCATCACACTCTGCATCTTTTTATTCCTAGGATCTCCAATTATAGATCTAGCTCCTAATGCTCTGGGACCAAATTCCATAGCTCCATTGAACCAACCAATTACTTTACCCTCATCAAGAATTTGAGCAAGTCTTTCAAAAAGTTCTATATCTTCAAGAGATTCGAAAGGAGCATTTATACCTTTTAAATAACTAATAATTTCTTTATTAGAAAAATCACAACCTAGGTAAGTTCCCTTCATAGAATCGCCTTCATTGACCTTACGAGATTTATTATGATATTCATGCCATCCAAGAAGGGCAGCACCCAATGCAGAACCTGCGTCACCACTAGCAGGTTGAATCCAAATTTCATCAAATATTTTTTCTTCTAGTAACTTTCCATTTGCAACACAGTTCAAAGCAACTCCACCTGCAAGACAAAGATTCTTCATGCCTGTTTCCTTTTGTAAAGATCTAGCGAGTTTGATTACAATCTCTTCTGTGACAACTTGAATTGATGCTGCTAAATCCATATGGAATTGAGTAAGTTCTTTCTCACTTTCTCTTGGAGGTATTCCAAAAAGTTTATGGAATTTACTACTTGTCATTCGAAATCCACGGTGATACTTGAAATAACTAATATCTAGTCTAAAAGTGCCATCGTCTTTTATATCAATAAGATAATCTTTGATTGTTTTTACAAAATTTGGTTTTCCGTATGGCGCAAGACCCATTAATTTATATTCACCAGAATTAACTTTGAACCCACAGTAATAAGTAAATGCTGAATAAAGAAGTCCTAAAGAATGAGGAAAACTGATTTCCCAAAGAGGTTTTATTTTATTACCTTTGCCAATCCAAGTAGATGTAGTTGCCCATTCACCTACTCCATCCATACATAAAACTACTGCTTCTTTAAATGGACTAGGATAAAAAGCAGCAGAAGCATGCGATTGATGATGTTCTGCGAATAAAAACTTTGGTATATAAGGTTTTGCACCTTTTACAAGTTCTGTTTGTAGAGATTTAAATTTATTTTTAAGCTCAGATTTTAAAAATAATTTTTCTTTTAACCAGACTTGCATTGCTGCTATAAATGATCTTAATCCTCGTGGAGCAACTCCAAGATATGTCTCTAATAATCTCTCAAAAGTCAGAAGCGGTTTCTCGTAGTAGATAATGGAATCAATATCTCTTAAATCAATATTCTGACTCTCTAGGCAGTATCGGATAGCATTTATAGGAAATCTAGAATCATGCTTTTTTCTTGAAAATCTTTCTTCTTGAACAGCTTTAATAATCTCTCCATCACGAATTATTGAAGCACTACTATCGTGATAAAAACAAGAGATTCCTAATATCCATTTTGACATTATTTTTATACAAAAAATTAGTAAAGAATATCTTTTGAATAATAATAATATACATAATCTATTGCATTATTTTGTGGGTTTTTATTCAGATGTTTCATTTATACACCATTCAGACTTTTTAATAATTTAAATAAAACTCTCCCTAAAATTTAATTAGTGTAATTTAATTAAAGATTAAAATAATATAAGTCCCCTAAAGTTTTTTAATATCTTTAAATCTTTATTTAATTTATTTTTTATTCCCAATTCTATAGCCTGAATAACCTGATTTTTGCATAACTGAATAGCTCCATTTAAGGTTATTAAGATACCAATGAATAGTTTTCTTTAAACCATCTTCAAAAGTTATTTTAGGAGCCCAACCTAACTCTTTTTGTATTAACTTTGAATTTATAGCATATCTTTTATCATGTCCTGGCCTATCTGCAACATTTTTAATTAAGGTTGAATGAGGAAAATCTCTTGGATTAACTTTATCAAGAATATTACATATTTGAAGTTGAACTTCTTTATTAGTTCTTTCACCGAATCCTCCTATACAGTAACTCTTCCCAGCTTTTCCTTGATCAGCTATTAGTAATAAAGCTTCTACATGATCTTCAACATATAACCAATCTCTTATATTAATTCCATTGCCATATAGGGGTATATTTTCGCCTTTGATCCCTTTTAAGATACTTAAAGGTATAAGTTTTTCTGGAAATTGATATGGGCCAAAATTGTTACTGCAATTTGAGATTATAGTAGGTAAACCATAAGTATGATACCAACTTTGGACTAAGTGATCACTAGATGCTTTGCTAGAAGAATATGGACTTCGAGGAGAATATTTAGTATTTTCATCAAATTTACCATCTACACCTAATGATCCGAAAACCTCATCTGTGCTTATATGAATGAATCTGAATAATTTTTTTTTGTGACTACTTATTTCTTTCCAATATGATCTTGAGGCTTCAAGTAAATTAAAAGTTCCAACTATATTACTCTCTATAAAATTTACGGGGTTATCTATTGAACGATCAACATGACTTTCAGCTGCTAGATGTATTATCAAATTAGGACTAATATCTTTGACTAATTTTTCTAATTTTTCTTTTTCTCTTAAATCTATTTTCAAGAATAAATGTCGTAATTTATAATCTTTTGAATCTTTTACCCAGGATAAGTCACTTGCGTAGCCCATGCGATCCAAATTGTAAATAACCCAGTCTTTTTCTTTTAATAACTTTCTTATTAAAGTTCCCCCTATAAAGCCAGCTCCCCCTGTAATAATTACCTTATATTTATCTTTTTTCATGTGACAATTAAAATTTATTGATTATTTTTTTAATATTAGTTAAAAATTAAAAAAATCCTAACTCAAATATTTTACCTTTCAAGTATTTTTTTATTTTACTAAATTTAATAAATAATCTCCATATGTACTTTTAGACATTTCTGAGGCCAAATTTTTTAAATGTTTATTACTTATAAAACCCGATTTCCATGCTGTTTCTTCTGGAGATCCAATTTTTAACCCTTGTCTTCTTTCTAATGTTCTTATAAAAGTACCAGCTTCTTGAAGTGAGTCAAATGTTCCAGTATCAAGCCAAGCCATTCCTCTCCCAAGTACTTTAACCTTCAAATTGTTTTCTAAAAGATACATTTTATTAATATCTGTGATCTCTAATTCATTTCTATCTGATGGTTTAAGACTTTTAGCATAATTAATAACTTTGTTATCGTAAAAATAAAGCCCAGTCATTGCATAATTACTTTTAGGATTTTTAGGTTTTTCAATAATATCTATTACATCATTAGTATTTTCATCGAAATATATTATCCCATATCTTGTTGGGTCGCTTACAGGATAAGCAAAAACAGTTGCACAATTTTTATCTTTATTAGCATCATTCAAATCGTTTTCAAAATTATTTCCATAAAAAAGGTTGTCACCAAGAATTAAGGCAACATTGCTATTGCCTAAAAAATCCTCCGCTAATAAAAATGCCTGGGCTATTCCTTCTGGCTTAGGCTGACTTTGATAGTCAAGTCTAATTCCCCATTGCTTTCCATCACTAAGAAGACTTTTAAACGCTTCAATATGATAAGGTGTACAGATTATCAAAATTTCATTTATTCCAAAACTCATAAGTGTAGAGAGAGGATAATAAATCATGGGTTTATCATAAATAGGCATCAATTGCTTACTTACAGCTTTTGTTAGTGGAGATAATCTTGTTCCCGCCCCACCTGCAAGAATGATTCCTTTTCTAGCCATATTTTCAATCAAAACAAATAATAAATAAAATTATAAATTTTATAAACTCTTTTATTATAAGACAAATCCTTTTTTAAAAATGTATAAAAATAATATGCATATATATTTTAAAATTTAGTTTTTGAAATATTTATTTTAATCTAAAGTTAAAATTAATAACAGATTTTAGATTAATTAATCAAAAATGAAATTGTCTATTTATGGTGCTACAGGTTTTATAGGAAGAAATTTTTTAAAAATTTATCCAAACAACGTACAAATAAAAAGAGGTAATCTAAAACCTGAAACGCAAGATGTCTTATATTTTATTTCTACTGTTCATAACTATAATGTATTTGAAGACATTACTAAAGATGTAAAAGTAAATTTAGAATTACTATGTAAAGTTTTAGAAAATTGTAAATCAAATAATTTAACATTTAACTTTATAAGTTCTTGGTTTGTTTATGGAAAAACAAAAAATTTGCCGGTTAATGAAACACAACCTTGTAATCCAAAAGGTTTTTATTCAATCACTAAAAAATGTGCTGAAGATTTATTAATTTCTTTCTGTAATACATTTGGGGTCAAATATAGGATAATAAGATTGTGTAATGTAATGGGTAAAGGTGACAAGGGTGCCTCATCAAAAAAGAATGCAATTACTTGGATGATAAATAGAATTAAAGAAAATAAACCAATAGATTTATATGATAAAGGAGAGGTTTATAGAGACTTTTTGCATGTTCATGATGTTTGCAATGCAATAGAATTAATTTGCAAAAAAGGTAATAAAAATCAAATATATAATGTTGGATCAGGGAAACCCACACAAATAAGATATTTGATTGAATTATCAAAAAAAATAACTAATTCATCTTCTGAAATTAACTATATAAACCAACCGGAATTTCATGCAAAAGTTCAAAATAAAGATTTTTGGATGGAAAATAATAAAATAAAAGAACTTGGTTTTAACCAAAGAATATCTTTAGAAAAAATAGTAGAAGAGTTATGTGAATAGTAATTATAATTTAATCAATTTTTTTTCTGCTTCTTTAATTTTCATTATTAGAAAGTCAAGATTTTCTTTAGGTTGCCTGTTATGTGAACCTAATAAAATCCCAGATTTCATTATTTCATCACTTACTTCAAAAGAGCCAAAGCTATCCCATTCAAATTTTTTGGATACTGGTTGACGCATAATGTTTCCAGTGAAAATTGTTCTAGTTTGAATTCCTTCTTTTTCAAGAAATATTTGCATCTCTTTTCTTTTATTTGCTAATTTCCCCTGTAATAATAATGGAAATGCAAGCCATCCAGTTCTAACATTACTATAAGTTCTTGGGATATAGAAATTATCTGAATCATCAAGATTATTTTTTAAATAAGTGAAATTCTCAATTCTTTTTTCTATATTAATATTTAATTTTTTTAATTGAACAAGTGCAAAAGCTGCAGAAATCTCTGAAGGTAGAAAATTATAAGCAACATCGTCAAATATATATTTGTCATCATAGTACATATCATCTATTTTCACATTAAATCGTCTTTCATAGTCCTCAGAGTTTGAATATAGTGAAGACCTTCTTCCCCATCCTCTTAATGACAGAGCCATTTCAAAGTTTTCTTTATTACTGAAACATGTCATACCTCCAAAGCCTGCACCAGTTATTACATGGGAGGCATAAAAACTTGTAGTGGAAATATCAGACCAATTAGATAGGGAAGATTCATAGGAATAACCAATTGTATCTGCAGAGTCTTCTATTATTTTTAAGTTATTTTCTCTAGCAAAATTATATATTTCTTCCCAATTCGCAACATTACCTATAAGATTTGGAACACATATAGCTGAAACATTTTCTAAATCAATTTTTTTTAAAATATTACTATCTAATTGGAATGTATTTCTATCTACGTCAATAAAGTAAGGTACTAATCCACTTTGAACCAGAGGAGATACAGTAGTAGAAAAAGTTAAAGCAGGAGTTATTACTTTAGATCCTTTTCTTAATTTTAAAGATAATATTCCAATCAAGTTTGCTGATGAGCCACTGTTCACCATTAAGCCATATTTTTTATTAAATATCTTCGATACATTAGCTTCTAATTCTTTGACTTTTGGTCCATCCATTAAAGCTAAACGGCTTTCCTTTAAAACTTTTGTGACTTCGCAAATTTCTTCATCAGAATAACAAGCTTCTGCATAAAAGATCTTTTTATTCATGAAATATAAAAACCAATAGTCTGTATTCTATTAAAACACAATATATACAATGATAATATGTTTTCAAAACAACTCTTTTTTTTTAGGGTAAAAAATTACATTTGTTTTTATAATGAATTCAAAAATTAAAAACAAACTAAGGTTTAATAGATTTATAAGGATAATTAGATTTAAAAATAGAATTTCTGCAAGCGAAGCTTGTACCTATTGGCTCAAAAGTAATAAAAATAAATTCATTCATGAGGGCGAAAATTTAAATTCTTTTGAATTGAATATTACTCCAATTGATAAAAAGCCAATCCCTTTATCTCTAAGCTGGGCAAACCCATTAATAACAAGACCAAGATTTATTTATTCTCTAAATAATGTTGTTGTTTCACCAGTGGAATCTCATATTTATTTTTGTGATCTCGACAAATCCACATCAGATCTTGGATCAAAGTTTGATTGTAATAAATTATCAATATTCGATTTTTATCAAAAAAATGAACTTTTAGAAGCTAAAGAAATTCCTGGTAATATTCTTCACCTTGGGATTTCATCAAACCCTTCAAATTTTTATCATTGGTTACATGAGATATATGCAAGAATAATAAGAATTCAGAAACAATATGATCTAGATAAATTTGATTATTTTATTATGCCTGAATTGAAACATAAATATCAAAAGGAAGCATTAGATTTATTAAAAATTGATTCCCGAAAAATAATTAGTGACAAAGACTTTTATAGATGTACTGGTAACTTAGTTACTGCTAATATAGATAGTATTGTTTCAGGAATAGATCTAAGAAACTTTTTTTGTTCAAAAAAAAAGCAACAAGTCAGTAAATCTAAAAAATATTTTTTAGATAGAGATGCTAATAGTGGATCACAAAAACGAGAACTTATTAAGTTTAATAAATTTAAGCAGAAGTATAAAGAATCAGGATTTGAATTTATAAAACCTGAGAAATTATCATTTGCAAAACAAATTAACTTATTTTTATCAGCCAAAGGTATTGTGGGCGTTAATGGATCAGCCTTTAGCCTATCTACATTAATGAATAACGATTCAAAAGTTGTAGAAATATTTCCAAAAAGTTTTGTTGATCCTGCTATATCAAACATTTGTGCACCAGCAAATTTAAAATATGGATTTTATATTGAAGACTCATATAGACCTAAAACTGAAAAAAATTGGGCTAGAGATGCAAATTCGAAAATAAATGCAGAATTAATTGATCATGAAAAAATAATTAACTTTTTTTCCTAAATAAATTCTTAAAGCTTATATATTTTCATATCAAGTTTATGATTAAAACTTTTTTAATTTGCCCAAATGGAAATTACTAAATTATTTACTTACTTATTAATTAAGAGAAATTAAATATAAAAAAAATTAAGTTTATTTTTTTTCAGATTTAGATTTGTATTGACTTATATTTTGGTATTTAATTAATTTTTTATTTTTTATTTCTAGAATATAGTCGCAATTTTTTAATGTTTGTAATCTATGAGCAATCATAAGAATTGTAATTCCAGGGTTGTTATTAATTATATTTTCCAGAATATTTTTTTCAGTTTCTGAATCTACTGAACTTGTTGCCTCATCAAGTATAAGCAGAGAATGTTCTTTATAAAGTGCTCTAGCTATTGCTAATCTCTGCTTTTGTCCTCCACTTAAATTAATCCCATTCTCACCCACAAAAGTTTTAAGTCCATTTCTAAGAGAATTTATTAGATCTTGCAACATTGCAATATTTACTACTTTATTCAATAAATAATAGTCGATTTTGGATGCAGATTTTCCAAAAACTATATTTTCTTCAATAGTTCTATCTAACAAAAAATAATCTTGCGGAACACTGGATACTGATAATCTAAATCGACGAAAAAGATTAGAGTCCATTTTGTTTCCATCTATGTAAATATTGCCAGAACTAGGTTTTATTAAACCTAATAATATATCTATGAAAGTTGATTTACCAGTTCCAGTTTTCCCTACAATACCGATAACTTCTCCTCTCTTAATTTGGAAATTAATATTTTCTAAAACTCTATTTTCTTTGTAAGAAAAACTAATATTCTGAAATTTAATATTATTTTTCAATTGAAAAATTTTTACTAATTTATCCCTTGAATTTTTGTTATATTTTTTAGTCTCTTTTAAAAGTTGCACTACTGAAGATATACTTAATTTTTCTTGTCTTATAGAATATATATTGGTGAATGTTTTTTGAAAAAGAGGCAATAATTTTTGAAGTCCTAATATGAAGGCCCCAATTTTTGTTAAGTAGTTGTTAAAATCAAAGGCTGAAAAATACATAAACATGATAGATATTACAAGTACTGATAATATTAATGATTCCATTAGATATCTTGGAATCTGAGCAATAGTAGCTGATTTTGTTTCGGCTAAACTATTTTGAATGTTATTTTTATCATATTCTTTAATAAAAAATTCATGTGAATCATCTAAAATTATCTGTCTAATAAAACCTAATGATTCCTGAACAATTCTTATGATAGTTTTTCTAGTTTCGAAAATTATTTTCCCATAAATAATGCTATATTTTTTTGTAGATATTGATGCAATTACATAAAACAAAGATGATAAGGCAATAATGAAAAAAACAATTCTATAATCAATAATAAATAAAGAGATAGTAATTCCTAAAATACTTAGAACAGAAAGACTAAGTAACATAAACTGAGAAATTACAGATAAGGAAGAGTCTAATTGTTGTATCTGAGAACTAATTAATTGACTTGAATTTGTATTTAAATGATATTCAAAATCTCTATATAAAATTTCTTTATAAAGTTTCTTACCTAATTCTATTTTAAGAGTTGCACTAAAATCATTAATTATTTTTAGAGAAAAAATCTTTATAAATCCAGATAAAAATATTGTTATTAAAAATGCACAAGATATAAATAAAAATAATTCATTGGTTTGTTGAATATTAAAAAAATCTGAAGTTCTTTTTAATAATTCTATTTCTGATATCTTATCTGGATTACTTACAAATGATATAAAAGGAACCATAGCTCCTATAGTCATAAATTCAAATAATGAATTTACAAAAATAACTAAAAATATAAAAATTAGTTTTCTTTTTGTATTTTTATTTAAATATGAAATTAATTCAAATATCTTATTCAAATACTTAAAATGGTATATCTAATTACATGTTAAGTGAAGTGTCGTAAATGGCAATAATAGATTTAAAAAGGTTCTTTTAAGAGATGCAAATTTACCAATATACTATTTATAAATTTCCATTACTCTAGTCATAATTTTTTTCTATTTTTATATATATAATTAAAAGTTTTTACTTTCCTAGTAGTTAAGCTTTTTTATAGTAATCAAAATTCATTTCTGCAGAAAGGAGGAAATAATGGATTTAAATATTTAAAACCATCTTTATGGGGAAAATTCTTTAATAATAATTTTATAAATTTTATCTACAACTTTTTAATTTCTTTTGACAAATTCCCTTATTAAATACCCTTAAAATCTTTTTTATCTTAAATGTATTTGTTTCTTTTCAAAATTCCAGCTTTTCCTTAGATAAATAACAACATATATTTAGTCATTCCACATATCTTGTTTTTCCTTTTCAGTACTATTTTTCTCAAGCAATTCTAATCTATGTTCTTGTGTATCTTCTTCATAATTTTGTAAGCCTTCATTGTTTGCATATTTTTGTTGAATTTCATGAATTACAATTTCAAATTGATCTTTATAAAAGTTAGACATTTCTTTCCATGCCTCCATTTCCTCTTCTTTGCCTATTGTGTCATTTATTTGATGGCTAATAATTTCTAGAACAAATTCTTTTAATTCTTTATTACTCATGCATTCAACTTTTGTTTGAACATAAAGTTCTTTAAGATGATGGAGCTGTTTTTTTGATAAATCAGCATATGTAAGGGATTTTTTTTTCATAAGTATTGAGTTTGTTTATAAACACAGTTACGATTAACTTCATAAACCAGATTTTAAGTAATTAAATTTTTGTCTTATTATCCCAAGAAAATTTTAATTGAAAAAATCAAAGATTTCAATTCAGCAAGGTACACAATTATCTTAATTTAATACTTTCATAAATATTGCAAACCCTAAGTTCGTATAGATTATCTTGCATTTTTGGTCTGATTTACATTAAATCATTAAGAAAATCTTAAATAAATCGAAAGAATTTATAAAATTTAAGTTTTAATTTAATCTGATTTTTCCTTCAAATACTTTGAAGTCACTATTTTCTGGGATTGTAATTACTCATTAAAGTTTTTCTATTAAGTCTGCAATAAATGCAAATTATTGAGAGAATCATATTACCAATTTTTTTCTTTAGTTTAAAAAGCAGGTAAATATGAAAATTTCAATCCTTTTAATAGAAGATGATCGTGATATGCGTGAATTGGTAGCTGGACATCTAGAACATTCTGGGTTTGATGTTCAAAAAGCTGAAGATGGTATTAAAGGTCAAGCCTTGGCATTACAATATTCGCCTGATTTAATTCTTTTAGATTTAATGTTACCTAGTGTAGATGGTTTAACATTATGTCAAAGACTAAGAAGGGACGAAAGAACAACCAATATTCCAATATTAATGATTACAGCTCTTGGAGGATTAAAAGATAAAGTTACAGGATTTAATTCAGGTGCTGACGATTACATCACAAAACCATTTGATCTTGAAGAATTACATGTACGCATAAAAGCGTTGTTGAGAAGAACTAATAGAGCTAAATTGAATTCAACTAATCAACAAGAAATCTTAAATTATGGGCCTCTTACTCTTGTGCCAGAACGATTTGAGGCTATTTGGTTCGAATCTCCTGTTAGACTTACACATCTAGAATTTGAACTTCTTCATTGCTTGCTACAAAGACATGGGCAAACAGTATCGCCAGCACTAATTTTAAAAGAAGTCTGGGGTTACGAGCCAGATGACGATATTGAGACAATAAGAGTTCATGTTAGACACTTAAGAACAAAATTAGAGCCTGACCCTAGAAAACCAACTTATATAAAAACTGTTTATGGAGCAGGATATTGTCTAGAATTACCTTTGGGCGATAAAGTAGATCGTGCTAGCCAAGAGTTTGCAGAATCTAGAAATTAAAGTCTGATCAATAATTTAGTTGAGTAAATCTATAAATCTTCAATAGCTATCTTTAATAAAGTGACTTCCCAAGCCAATCTTGGTTGAATAAAATTATTAAGATTTACTTTCAAGTCTTCTAGTTTTTTAATTATGTTTTTGTTCCTGGTCTTTGCCCAACATTTTTTTTGTACAAAATTTATTAAAAAAATCTGTTGATCAATTTCTAGTTCTTCAGATATTACTTTTGAAAATTTTAATATCTCTAAATTATCACTTAAAGGAAAGTCTAAATTATCTTTAATTCCATCAGATAATTCGTTCCATATTTTTATATTTTGCAGTATTTTCCCTGGAGACCCATTTGCTGAATGAATCAAATCTTCTAATTTTAATTCTTTATCTATATTTACTATTAATGAATCTGAATTGTTTTTTATAAACAATTCAAGTTGTTTGTATGAAAAAGATTTAAATCTTATAAGTTGACATCTAGAGATAATAGTATCTAAAAGTAAATTTATTCTAGATGTTAAAAGAATAAATATGCCATTAGTGGGTTCTTCAAGTATTTTTAAAAGACAATTAGATGCAGATTCATTTAAATGATCTGCATCAACAATTAATACAATTTTTTTCTCTGATTCAATAGATTTTTGCGCTAGGAAATTTTTTATATTTCTGATTTGCTCTATTCTTATTGTTTCTTTTTTATTTTTTGAAGGCTTAGATTCTGAACGATTTATAAGATTACCTTTTGAAAAATAAGTAGGCTCTATTAATAAAAAATCAGGATAGTTATTATCTATAATTTTTTCTTCAATATACGAATTAGGTGCATATTGATTGAAAATTTCTTTAATGAATTGAAAAGCTGTCTGTTTTTTACCTATACCTTCAGGACCATAGAAAATATAACCATTCGAAAATAGTTTTCTCTTAAGTATGCTTTCTAGATTTTCATTTACTTCTTTATTAATTAAAAGATTTTCAGTTTTAAGATCAATCATTCTTTAATCTATGAAAAATTTTTTAATAATGTTTCTTTAATCTCATTAGAAATAGAATTAATATTTTTAGTTGCAGATATTACTTTCCAGTTTTTGTCTTTAGCAATCAACCGGAAACCTTCATTGACCTTTTTTAAAAAGGTAATACCTTCAGATTCAATTCTGTCAGGGACAAAATTTTTTCTTCGTGAAACACTTTCTTCTGCGGAAATATCAAGAAAAATAGTAAGGTCTGGCTGCTCCCCTTGACAAACAATTGATTCTATATTTTTTATGATTTCTAGATCTATTTCTCTTCCATAGCCTTGATAAGCAAGTGTGGAGTCAGCAAATCTATCGCTTAGTACCCAGTCCTCGTTCTCTAATGCTGGAGAAATTATTTTAGAAACATGTTCCGCTCTATCAGCAGAATAAAGCAATAATTCAGCGAGTGAAGAAGGTTTATTATTTTTATTATTATCAAGTATTAAATTTCTAAGTTTTTTTCCTAATAAGCTTCCTCCAGGCTCCCTAGTATTTACTAATTTTGAATTTTTCTTCATCAGACCACTAGTTGGAAGCCATCTAGAAATCTCATCAATTTGGGTTGTCTTACCGCAACCATCTATTCCTTCAATAACAATAAATTTGCCTCTCATTTAATCTAAAGATAAAGCATTTATTACAACCGTGATGGAACTGGTGGCCATTAATAATGCTGCTATTGAAGGTGTTAGAAGAATGCCATATTTAGGAAAAAGAATACCTGCAGCTATTGGAATTGCTATAAAGTTATAGCCAAAAGCCCAAAAGATATTTTGTTTAATTTTTCTAATTGTTCTTTTTGCCAGACTAAGTGCATAAGGTAATCCACCTAATTGATCTCCCATTAAAACAACATCTGCATTCGCTTTCGCAATCTGGGTACCTGAACCAACTGCGATTCCTAAATTGGAGGCAGCTAAAGAAGGAGCATCATTGATACCATCCCCAATCATGGCAACTTTATTGTTTTTCTTTAAATTTTCAATAATTTTTAATTTCATTTCTGGAAGAAGATTCCATTTTATTTCACCTTCTTTACTACCTAATTTTTTGGCTAATTCAACTACAGTTTCTTTTCTATCTCCACTTAAAATATTAATTTTGTAATTATCTTTCCTCAATTTTTGAACAGAGCTTATTGAATCTTCTCTTAGTAAATCACCTAATAAAATAAATCCAAGTAATGAATTATTTATACTTACGCCTATTACCGAATGGGATTTGTTCTCTTCATTTTCTATTATTTTTTTTGATTCACTATCAATGATTACACCTTTGCTGGTTAACCATTCAACACTTCCAATATTGATTAGTCCATCAATAGACTCAAGAAATCCTGAAATACCTCTACCAGATTCTGTATGGATCCTTTTAATTGGTAGTAAATCAATATTTTGGTTTTTGGCTTCTTTAACTAAGGCACTTGCTATGGGATGCCTGCTTTGACTTTCTAAACTTGCAGATATTTTTAATAAATAAAAATTATTATCACTATTTATATAGTCAATGATAAAAGGCTCTCCTTTTGTTAATGTTCCAGTTTTATCAAAAATAATATGATTTATTTTTGATGCCATTTCTATTTTATCTCCTCCTTTAAATAAAACTCCTTTTTTTGCCGCTTTCCCCGAAGCTACAGTTATGACAGTTGGAGTAGCAAGACCTAAAGCGCAAGGACAGGCTATTACTAAAACAGCAATTGAGAGTTGAATGGCTAAACTTAAAAAATTTTCAGCATTACTACCTAAAGAATTATGTAGTGTATGGTTGGAGGAGTTTAGTAATAAATTATGATCATGAATCAATAAATCTGGCCAAATTCTTTTTGCTCCTTGCCACCAAAAAAAGAAGCTTGAAGTTGCCATGAAGAGTACCAAGTATGTAAATTTGCCTGCAATTTGATCGGCGATTCTTTGAATGGGAGGTTTGTTGTTTTGCACTGATTCAATAAGGTTAACTAGTTTTGCTAAAGAAGTTTCATCTCCGACTTTTGTAACTTTTAGTTTTAATGTGGAATTCAAATTTAATGAGCCATTAAGTAAATGTTCACCTGAGTGAACATTTATAGGCTTCGATTCACCTGTAATATGAGAAACATCTATAAATGAATTTCCTGCAATCACAATGCAGTCAGCAGGTACCCTATCTCCAGCTAATAATTGAATTTCATCTCCAGTTTTTAAAGAATTTACTCTGACTGATTTAACTTTGTTTTCTTTTAAATAA
>MDTB01218997.1_pt1 | contig 27024 bp, 23 predicted proteins | sample 811161 | NCBI WGS metagenome assembly MDTB01 (sample SAMN05326650, study PRJNA326480) | marine metagenome | isolation source: seawater | place: Mediterranean Sea | collected 2009 | reverse complement strand
TTTATTTTTCATTTTACTATGTTATTTCTAATTTAAATTAATATGAAAATTAGTAAATCTTTTAAAATCTATATTCACATAATATTTGTATTTTTAGTCAGCAAAAACCTTTTAGCTGCTGAAGATTTTTCAAAAAATATAGTCATTCATGAAAAACCACTCATTATTAAGGAACTTAAATTTAAAGATTTTAATCTTCAAGATGTAGATTTAACGAATAAAAAAGGCAACATCATGATAATTAATTTTTGGGCTTCTTGGTGTTTACCTTGTAAAAGAGAAATGCCTTCACTTGCAAAATTAGCTGAAAAATACCCAGATTTAAAAGTTTATGCAATTAATATGGAGAAGCCAAATAAACTTCGGGCAGGAGATTTTTTTAAAAACTTAGGCATTACAAGTTTAGACATTTACTTTGACCCTGACTTTAAACTAGTTAAAACTTTTAAAATGAGGGGTTTGCCAACCAGTATATTGATAGATAAAAATGGAAGAGAGTTTGGAAGAGTTGTTGGTGAGGTAGACTTTAATAACAAAGAATTTACTAAAATTTTAAAAAAATATTTTTAGTTTTTAAAAAAGTAAGCTAATAAAACTAAAACTATAATTGCAATAAATTGAAGAAGTACTCTAAGTTGCATTAATTTGTTAGAGTATTTTTTACTGGTACTTCCACCTTTAAATAAAGTATAAATGCCCATGATCAACACTATGGCCACAGCACCTAATAAAGTAAAACCAATAAAGTTAAAAAAAAATTCAGACATAATTATTAATTTAGTATCATGAGCTATTCATTAAATACAATTGTTTTAGAACCTTTAACCCAGAAAAAACCAAAAAGTGCTGTAATACTTTGCCACGGTTATGGCGGAGATGGAAAGGATATTTCAATTCTTGCAAATTATTGGAGAGCTCACCTACCAGATACAGTATTCGTTTGTCCTGATGCTCCAGAGAAATGTGAAGCAAGTTCGTCAGGATTCCAATGGTTTGACTTAATGGATCGATCTCAAGAACAAGTTTTATCTAAATCTTTAGTTGCTGAAATTAAATTAAATAAACTTATCGATGAAGTTAAAGAAAAAAATAATTTATTAGCAAATCAAATTGTAATTGGCGGATTTAGTCAAGGTTGTATGATTAGTTTACAAACGGGGATTAAGCGTAAAGATAAAGTTAATTCGATAATAGGTTATTCTGGTCGAATTATTGATACAGAACATTTGAGTAAAAATATCGTATCCAAACCTAATATTATTTTAATGCATGGAGATATCGATCAAATAGTACCAGCGAGTTCATTATTGGAGGCTAAGGATTTTTTTAGTAAAAATAATTATGAAATAGAAACACATATCTTTAAAAATTGTGAACATCGTATACCATCCGAAGGATCAAGTTTGGGCTTACAATTTATAAAAAAACATTTGTATTAGTTTTTTTTAACTAACTGCAACACAATTATAACTTGATATAAATTTCTGTTTCAGTTAGCCTTTGGAATGATAATTTCTTCAGTAGATAAAGTGCCGTTAGAAAAATGTCCAGCATTAGTTCTTAATGCAGACTTTAGACCGCTAAGTTATTATCCTCTTTCAATATGGTGTTGGCAAGATGCAGTAAAGTCTGTTTTTTTAAATCGCGTGAGTATTGTCTCAAACTATAAAAGAATAATTAGAAGCCCTTCATTTGAAATGAATTTACCAAGTGTGATTGCATTAAAAAGTTTTATCCAACCATCGAAAAATCCGAACTTTACTAGGTTTAATGTTTTTCTAAGAGATAAGTTTGCCTGTCAATACTGTGGAGACAGAAAAGATTTAACTTTTGATCACTTATTACCTAAATCAAAAGGGGGTCTTACAGATTGGAATAATGTTGTTACGGCTTGTTCAAGTTGTAACGTTAGAAAAGGCGGTAAACTATACGAACATTGTGATCTTAAATTAACTAACAGACCTTACACTCCGACAGTTGAAGATCTTCACAAAAATGGAAGAAATTTTCCACCAAATTTTCTCCACGAAAGTTGGATGGATTATTTATATTGGGATATAGAATTAGAGCCTTAGTTATATTTTTTCAGAAATTGTAATAGCAATACGTGATGAAGTTTTAATTACCTTATCTAATAAATTATATAATCCTTTTTTAGTAGCTCCATTATCATAAGCAATATCTTTATGATGCAATTCATCTTCTCTAAATTTAATTATTTTTTTTCTAAGTTCTTCCTCATCCTCTTTGAGTTTATAAGTCTGGTCTTTATAGTGATCTCCAATTACTTCTTCGACAGAGGCAGTGCAAAGCATTGTTGCCTTTTCACCGAGCATTGCAGTACCAAAACCAAGTGCAACTCCCATTAAATCCCATAGAGGTAAGAGTTTGGTAGGTGCTATATTTCTTCTTTTAATTTCATTATTGAAGAATTCGTAGTGTTCACTCTCATGCTCCTTCATTTCTTCAATTGTTTTCTTTAAATATTCATTTTGTTTAAATGTTTTAAGAGCTAAGAGTTGCCCCTCGTAAATTTTGATAGCACCTCTTTCTCCAGCGTGATCCACTCTAATAATTTCTTCTAAAGTTTTTTTATTTGTTTTTGTCATAATTAATTACACATTTAATCATAATAGCACTTATAATAAGAGATATAATTGTATTTAATGTAGCAAGGGAAAGTCCAAATACCCTAAAAGTTACATCTTTACAGCTGATTATTTTTTTTTCCAATTGTTTTAATAGATTTTGAGCCGATGATATCTCATCATTATTATCTAAATCACAAATTAAAGACTCTTTAAAAAAACCTTGTTCTATACCAAAATGATAAAAAGAAATAACTGCACCAAAAATAAAAAATAGACCTACTATTAAAGAAATAAGCTTTTCATATTTTTTTAGAATAAAAATTAAAGAAATTAGAATAATCGCAGCTAAATAAGGAATACGTTCAATTAAACATAAATTACAAGGTTCATGCTCTAAAACATACTGAACAAAGTAAGCGGCACTTAGCGCGAATACACTCAATATTAAAATTGTATTTAAAGTAAATTTATTATTGATTTTAGACATTAATTCAATAGTAGATATAAAATTGCCGCTACTATTACAATTACTATTCCTCCAATTGTAAACCATATCGCACCTTTTGTTTCAATAAATTTACCAAATTTACTTCCAAACAAAGAAGTTAAATAGGCAACAAGAAAAAACCTTAGTCCACGGGTGAAAAGACAAATAAAAAAAAATACTAAAATATTAAAACCTATAATTCCACTAGTGATTGTAAATACTTTAAAAGGTAATGGGGTAAAGCCAGCCAAAAACATTATACCAAGCCAAAGAAAAAAACCTCCTTTGGAAGACATTTTATTTTGAACTTCAAATACTTTTTCCTCATAGCCATAGAATTCAATTACAACCATAGAAATATCAAGAAAAAAAACCCCAAGCATATATCCAAACAACCCACCAAGAACAGAAAATATTGTAGCGATTAAAAAAATTTTCAGATAGTCTTCTTTTTTTGAAACCACCATAGGTATAATCATTAAATCCGGTGGAACAGGAAAAAAGAAGCTTTCAATAAATGAAACAAAACCTAATAATGGCTTAGAAAATTTATGTCTGGAAAGTCTAACACATCTATCGTATAATTTTTTCAACATGAATTTAAAATGCACAATTCTTAGGTACCTAGCAAGTTTAATATTATCGACTTTTGCCATATATGCTATTGTTATAGTAGCAGGTATATTTGGAGCCGATTACGGATTTTCACCTAGTGATACATTTGTAATTTGGTTATTAATGGCTATTTTGATAAATCAAAGTGTGACTTGGAAAAAATAATTTCTTAAAATGAATAAGCCAATAGATATTAATACCGGAAAAATTGTATCAGATTTACATGACAATTCTTTAGACAACAAAACCAATTTTACCTTTAATGTCGATGAAGTTTATGAAACTTTAGAAAAAAATTCTAATGAAACATTTCTTAGTTGGCTTAAATTACAGCAAGGGTGGTGTAATAACGCCTACAAAACTTTTAAAGATTATGACTCTTATTTAATTTTAGTTTATTTAATTTTGCAAATTATGAAAAAATATTCTGATCGTTTTCAATTTTTATCAGAAGATCAGTTTTATAATAAAAAAGACTTGCAATTAGAAAAAATTAATCTTATTGAAATTTCTAAAGATCTTAATATTCCAAAAGAAACTATAAGAAGAAAAATTATATTTTTACAAAAAGAAGGTGTATTATATAGAAAAGGTAAATCTATTTTCTTCAACGCTACAATTGAACAATTTCAAAGACCGGTTGTATCTAAACCATTACTGAGTCAGTTTTTAGAAAAGCATTCAAATATTCTGTCTAAAGAAAAGTGGTTCGGCGAACATATATCAAGGGAAAAAATAGAAAAATTTTTAACAGATTATTTTACAATAGGTTGGCAACATTGGTTAAGATTACAAGTTCCTTTTCTTGTAAATAATAGAAGTTTTTTTGGTGATTTAGAAACTTGGAATGTTTGGGGTTCAATTGGAATATCTCAATTTCATGACTATTCTCGACAGATAGAGCAATCATTAATAGAAAAACCCGCAAATTATAAAGATCTTTACATAACACTTTTAAATCATACCCCTAATGTCGGAATAAACGCATCTTCAATAGCGGAGATTTCTCAAATTCCTAGAGCAACAGTGATTAGAAAATTAAAACATTTAGTTAGACAAAAGTTAGTTAAGAGAAATAAAAAGCTCGAATATATTTTTCAAAAAACTAGCAAGCAAAATGAGTTCTTAGAAGGTATTTATAAACAAAATAAATTATATGTAAGTAAATTTGTACATACTATTTTTGATTTAATGAAATTTTCAAAACTGAATAATTAATTTATGGAAATCGCTACTAAAATTGCGCCAATTGCTTTGGCAATAATAATGTATGGTTTAGGTCTTGGACTTGAAATTAGTGATTTTAAACAAGTCTTGAAAAAACCAAAAGATTTTTTAATAGGTATTAGTTGCCAAGTAATTCTTTTACCAATTGTTGCTTTTATATTAATTTTGATATTTCCATTACCAATGGAGATCGCTTTGGGAGTGATGGTGATTGCTGCGGCTCCAGGAGGGGTTACCTCTAATGTGTTAACAAAATTTGCAAATGGAGATGTAGCATTATCTGTTTGCTTAACGTCATTTGTAAGCTTGATCAGCATTTTCTCAATTCCATTTATAATTTTTACTGCAGCAGATTTTTTAGGTTATAATAGTTTAATTCAAGATATCACAATTGTATCTATGGCAATTAAGATGTTTCTTGTAGTAACCGTGCCTGTTTTGTTAGGGATGATTACAAGAATTCTAATGACTAATTACATTTTAACTAAGACTTTATTTATACAAAGAATTTCAGTTATTTTATTTTTGATAGTTTTCATTTCGATATGGGTAGAGGAATGGGATAGAATTCTGAATTTCTTAACTAAGGCTGGGCTAATTAGTTTTATACTCAATATTACTATGATTTCCTTAGGCTATTATATTGCAAAATATTTTGCTTCTGGTGTTGCTCAAAGAAAATGTATATCTCTTGAATGTGGTTTGCAAAACGGAACTCTGGCAGTTTTTGTAGCTACACAGATGTTTGATGATATTTTATACATGGTTCCAACGGCCGCATATGCAATAATAATGTTTTTAACATCAATAATTTTTGTTTTAAAAGTAAGAAAAATTGCGTAATGCAAAATCATGCAAAGCAAAAAATATTATACCTTGAGTCCCTAAGAGGTGTAGCAGCATTAATTGTTGCAATCTTCCATTTTGATATAGGTTCAATTTTTAATAATGAATTAACAAAAAATGGTTGGCTTATGGTTGATTTTTTTTTTGTTTTATCTGGGTTTGTTATATCTTTTAACTACCTAGATAAAATTAAGAGTTTTTCAGATATTGTTCAATTTCAAATAAAAAGATTTTTTAGATTGTACCCACTACATATTATTATGCTTTTTATTTTTCTAGTCATCGAATGCTCTAAATATTTAGTAAAGTTAAAATTTGGTTTAAGTTCAACAATCCCAGCTTTTACATATAATAACTTAAATACTTTTATTACAAATATTCTTTTACTTCATAATCTAGTTGATAATAGGCTTACATGGAATGTACAAAGCTGGTCGATTTCTTCCGAGTTTTTTACATATTTTTTATTTGGCTTAATAATACTATTCTCAGCAAGAAAAAAATTAATAATTAATATTTTGTCTATAGTAATAGTATTATTAAGTTTTTATTTTCTACAAAATCATTCTATGGAACCTAAATATGGTTTTATAAGGTGTTTATACTCATTTTTTTTAGGCGTTCTTATATTTAATTTTTCTAACTCTTTTAAGTTTAAAATTACAAATTATTTATCTTACATATTTTTTATACTTAGTATTTTATTAGTAATTATTGCAGAACCTGAAAAGATTATTGGAATTAATATTTTTTTACCACTAATTTTTTCAGCATTCATTCTATCTCTTATTATGTCTCAGAATAAAAATTATCTTATTTATCTATTAGAAAGAAAATTTTTAATATATTTAGGAACTATAAGTTATGGAATCTATATGGTTCACACTGCCGTTTGGTGGTTAATAAATAGAATAATTACTATAATTTTCAAATATCAAACTTTTGTGAGTGATGAAGGTGCTACAACGATTATAACTAACAATTTATTTATTTCTAATATTTTAATGATAATTGGTTTATTTATCATAATAATTTTAGCACATTATTCTTATAAATTAGTGGAAATGCCTATTAATAGCTATAGAAAATTTTTTTTTAAATCTGTAAATTAACCTTAATAAATTACATAAGTTAAAAAAATTTTTTCTTAATAGAAAAAAAGAAAAGGGCGAATGGTGGAACTGGTAGACGCGTCGGACTCAAAATCCGGTGGTAGCAATACTGTGAGAGTTCGAGTCTCTCTTCGCCCACCAAATTTATTATATGAATTTAATTAAAAGATTTTTTCAGCCAAGCTTATTTATATCTTCACTATTTATTTTTATTTTTACTTTTTATAAATCTGAAATATTGTATGAAGGTACAATACGAGATTATTACCAAAATTTTTATATATTATCCATAATACTATTATTTTTTTCAATTCTTTGGATTTTCATAAATGAAAATTTAAAAACATACTTTTTAATTATCTTTTCAAGCATCATAATTTCAGTCTATTTATTTGAAGTTTACTTAACATTTCAAAATAATAACGTGAGGGATCTTAAAACTAAATATAAATTGTACAAAGAGGAAACAGGTAAAGAATATGATAAAAGCACCCCTTTCGAAGTCCTTTTGAAAGAAAGAAAAAAAGATAAGAATGCTACAATGGTTGTACCCTTTACTTATTTTCTTAACAACGATGATAATAAAATTTTTGCTCTAAGTGGTATTTCAAATTCTAAAACTATTTTTTGCAATCAAAATGGTTATCATTCAACTTATAAAAGCGATAGGTTTGGTTTTAATAATCCAGATAATGTGTGGGACAAAAAAGAGATTGAATATCTTTTAATAGGAGACTCGTTCGTTCAAGGTGCTTGTGTGAATAATCCTGATGATATTGGTTCAGTTTTAAGGTTACTATCAAAAAAATCAGTTTTAAATTTAGGTTATGCTGCTAAAGGCCCTTTATCTGAGTATGCAACATTAAGAGAATATTTCAGACCAAATATAAAAAAGATCATTTGGTTCTACTTTGAGGGAAACGATTTAGATAATTTAAAAGCCGAAATGAAATCTGATATTTTAATAAAATATTTAAAAGATATTAATTTTTCTCAAAATCTTATTAAAAAGCAAAGCGATATTGACTTATTAGGAAAAGAATTAGTTAGACAAGAAGAGAGTTTGACGAAATTTAAAGATGACGATAAAATTAGGAAAATTATTAATTTTATTAAAATTTACCGTACTAGGCTTTTATTTTCCGAAGAAACTAAAGTGCCTAGTCAAATGAAGGAGATCTTGGCTCTTGCAAAAAAACTTTCACAAGAGAATAATTCTGAGCTTTATTTAGTATATTTACCAAATTACTATAGATATAGATTTAATTTAAAAAAGGAAAGTTCATTTAAAGATCTTAAAAAAATCGCACAAGATTTAGAAATTCCTTTTATTGATATTGATAAACAAGTTTTTAAAAAAGAGAGAGATCCGCTAGAGCTTTTTCCTTTTAAAATGCATGGTCACTATAATGTTTTAGGATATAAAAAGGTTACGAAAGCAGTTTATGAATTAACATCAAATGATTGAAATGCTACATTTATAATTAAAACACATGAACATTATCGAAATAAATAAACTTAATAGTCTTGTAGAGTTATTTTTTAAAAAGTTTGAGGAAATTGATAAAGATAAACCTTTTTTAAAATGGCTGAAGTCGGACAATCCAATATACAGCTGGAATGATATAGCAGAAATGATTTTTAAACTAACTGATAAAATTGAATCGCTAATACAAAAAGGAGATCGATGTATAATTTTGTCTGAGAATAGACCTTATTGGTTAATGAGTGATATTGCTATCATGAATGCTGGTGGAGTCTCTGTTCCTATTTTTACAACTTATTCTACTAAAGATTATGAATACATATTAAAAGATTGCAAACCTTCAATTATTATAGTTTCTAATAATGATCAGTTTAAAAAGATCAAAAATTTTGTTGGCCCAGAGGTAATAAAAATAATTTCTTTTGAAAAGATAGAATTTGAAAGTTTGCTAATCACAGATATTCTAAAAGAAAAAAATATAGAAAAAAAGATTAATAAAAATTTAAAAAGAAACATGCCAGCATGTATTATTTATACTTCTGGAACATCAGGAAATCCTAAAGGAGTTATTTTAAGCCATGGAGGAATTTTATCTAACTGTGAGGGAGCTGTTGAATTACTTAAACCATTAATAGAAAAAAAAGATCCAGTATTTTTAACTTGGTTACCTTTATCGCATTCATATGAACACACAGTCCAATTCATCCAAATAATTGTTGGTGCAAAAGTTTTCTATGCAGAAAGTTTAGAAAAATTAATTACTAATATGAGTATTGCCAGGCCAACTATCATGACTGCAGTTCCTAGATTTTATCAAAATTTATTTACAAAAATAAATATAAATTTAAAAAAACAAAAAGGGATAAAAAAAAAGTTGATTGATAACACTTTACGATTAGGAAAAAAAACTCTTCAAAAAGAGAATTTGAGTTTAAGTGATAAAATTTTAAATTATATTTGCAACTTTCTAGTAAGAAAAAAAATTCAAAAACAGTTCGGAGGAAATTTACAAGCTTTTGTTTCAGGCGGGGGGGCCCTAGATCACAATATTGGGGAATTTTTAAATGCTGTAGGTTTACCGACTTTACAGGGATATGGCCTGACTGAAGCTTCACCCGTGGTTAGTTGTAACTTACCAAATATGGTAAAAGTTGAAACTGTAGGGCCTCCATTTAGAACTAATCAAGTTAAAATAGCTAGTGATGGAGAAATTTTAATTAAAGGAGAAAATGTGATGTTGGGTTATTGGAACCAAAAAGAAGAAACAAATAAAGTTATAAAGAATGGTTGGCTTTATACTGGAGACATTGGTGAATTAGATCAAACCAACCATTTAAAAATTACAGATAGAAAAAAAGATATTATTGTAAATTTAGGAGGAGATAATATATCACCAAGTAAAATTGAAAACATATTATGTTTAAATGACTTTATTAAACAATCTTTTGTCTATGGTGATAAAAAAAATTATTTAGTCGCAATAATTGTCTGTGATAAAGAAATTAAAGAAGAAAAAATTAAACTTATAATTGAAAATATAAATAAAGATTTTACTTTAATTGAAAAAATTAAAAGATTTATTTTAATTTATGATGAATTTACAATTGAAAATAGGATGCTAACACCAACTTTAAAGTTAAAAAGAAAAGAAATTATTAAAAATTATAAACAACAATTAGAAAATCTTTATTAAAATTGTAATTAAAAGATAATTATTTTGCTTAAAAAAACATTGATATTGTTAACTTTTTTAAATTTATAAAAAAACAAAATAAATAATTAAAAAAATTAAAATTCGAGTCAATTTTTGAAATAATTTATGTTTGACATGAATCTTTAATTAATTAATGTTTAATTAACAAACGAATCATTAAGATTTGTTTAAACAAAAGGGAGATAAAGATGGCAAAACGTAGAAAAAAAGCTAAGAAAAAAACTAAAAAGAAAGCTAAAAAAAGAAGAAGAAGAAGATAGTTTACTTTTTATAAAACGCCCTTTTTATTATTTTTATAAAAAGGGCGTTTTTTTTATTCTAATTCTGAAACAGGTGTTTTTCCAAGTGCTTTATCCATCTTCTTTTTAACTTCATCTGAACTTATTTGTAAAACTGCTTCAAATTCAGATTTTAGTCTTTCATAAGCCTTTTCAAATAATTGTCTTTCTGAATAAGATTGATCTGCAATAATGTCAGTATTTTTATTTAAATCTTTTACCACTTCTGCCAAATCATAAATTTTTCCAGAATTGATCTTCTGGTCATATTCTTGTGCTCTACGACTCCACATTGTTCTTTTAATTTTTGGTTTAGTTTTCAGTATAGATACACACTTGCTTATCTGATTTGTCGATGCAATAGGCCTTAAATTAGATTGTTGATTTATAGGCACTGTTAAAGTCAACTTTTCTTTTTCAATAAAAATTTTGTAAAAATGTATTTCAATTTGCCCAATTGTAGATTTATCAATAGCAGTTATTTTTCCAACACCATGTTTTGGATAAACCACGTAATCTTTAATTTTATACACCCTTTTTTCCGTTTGTTGTTTCTTAATTTTTTTAATAGTTGGTTTTTCCTCTGGATTTATCGCAGTAGTTTTTTTGGTCTCATTTACGCTTTGATTATTTTGTTTGAGTTGTTTGTTTTTTTTAGAAACCTGTATTTTTAGATTGCCTTTTTTCTTCAGATTTTTTCTTTTTTTTTTCTTCTTTTTTATTTTCGGCATAATTTATTTAGCTGGCTTTTCTGAAAAATGATTATCGTATTTGTTTTTTTCATTTTTATATTTTTCATGATCTGGCATCGGGTTTTTTTTTTTTGTAATATTAGGCCATATTGCAGAAAACTTTTTATTAATCAACAACCATTTTTCCATATCTTTAACTGTATCATCGGTATCGGCTTTAATTGCGTCTATTGGGCATTCAGGTTCACAAACTCCACAATCAATACATTCATCTGGATTGATAGCTAGGAAATTTTCTCCTTCATAGAAGCAATCTACAGGACACACTTCTACACAGTCAGTCAACTTACATTTGATACATTCATCTTTAACTATGTATGTCATTTTTTTTGATTCATTACTCTAAGTTTAATTTCACCACTTAATTTATCAGAAAAATAAATTAAACCACAAATTCTTCTCATTAAATTAGACTCGTAGTGATCTATACTTTTGTCTGAAATAATTATACCCCAAAGCTGCTCAATTACTTGAGATTTAAAATCTTCTGTTTCATTTTTAATAATATTTGTAAAAGTAAGTAATTGATTGGAGTCAGTTTCTAATTTCTCAGCTTTTTGTAAAACATCTTCTACATTTTCATTTTTTTTAAAAAAAGTTTTGATAAAATTTAAAATAATTGTTTTTTCATTTTCTGAATAGTTTTCATCTATTTTGGCCGCATGAATAAGTAAAGCAACAACACCAATCATACTTTTATCATCTATTTTTTTCATAACTATTTAATGTTTAAATCTAATAATTTTTTAAATGGACTAGAATTATTTAATATTTTTTTAATTTTATTTTTTTTTCTAGACTCCCCTAAGAAGATATATACATCTTTTTCTTTGTCTTTTTTATAGTTCATTTTGTCCATCAGTTTGTGAAAATCATCCTTTGAACATCCAAGTAAATTCATCATTTCTGAGTCTATTTTGAACTTTCTATGGGCAGTTTTTTCAAGTATTTTTATAAATAATTTTTCTAAAATGTCTATTCTGACAAAATAATTACCAAAATTCTCAAATCCACACAATAACATAAAATTTTTATCAAAATTATTATTAATTAGGAAATTTAATCCAAATTTTGGAACATCATTTTTTTTATTTAAATTATAATAAAGTTCCCAAAGAGAAACTCTAAATTTTACTGCTTTTGGCTTAAACATTCTCGGAAGGTAAATATGGTAACGTCCAATTTTAATTCCAGCACTCCAAAGCTTTTTTCTTTCTTCTAGAGGAATTAATTTAATAATGTGATTAATTTTATCTCTTTTAACTACCCCATTATTCTCATAGAGTTGAAAAATCAAAGCTCTTGAATATTGGTTACTAAAACCCTTTTTTGTCAAATTCAACAAATCGCCTAACAGCTCAAATAAGTAATCTTTTAACCAATTTTTTAAAAAATTTACTAATTTAATTTTAGGCTCATCATCTAATGAGTCATCTGATATGATTTCTAAATCAGGGCTTAGGTAGTCATAACCTTTTTTAAGTCTAGCTATTGAAAAAGTATTCCAGATTATTTTGTTTTCATCATTGATGGTTAAAGAATTGCTGTTAACAATTTTATCAATCCTGCTGTCTAATTCTTCTTTTAATGCCTTCCTGGTAGCTTTTTTAATAGATTTTATATCTGTATCTAGTGCTTTAGAGGTCACATCTATAAAAAACTTTAATCCTTTAAGTTCACCAACTAGATGACTATTAATTATAATCTTATTATTTTTATCAATTTCAGTATCTAAGACTAAATCTTGTTTTAAACTTCTGGATAAAACACTTATTTTTTTATCAATAAAACTTCTTGTTAATTCTTCGTGTAATTTATCGGACAGCTTGTCCTCGATACTTTTTGTTTGATGAACCCAATAATCTGAATTTTCAACCCAATTTTTTTTGTTAGAAACATACGACCAAGTTCGTACGTTTGAAATTCTATTAGATAAAACATCTATATTTCCATGTTCTCTATCTAAACCTTTTAATTGTTCTTTCATATAATCATTAGGGATCTTTTTTTTTCTTGTAGATAAGTACTTAAAAACTTTGTCTATAATATTTATATGTTGTCCATAAGCTTTTTTTTCAAAATCTGGTATCTGACAGCATTCCCATAAAAGTTCTAAATTCTTTTCATACAAAGCATTATTTAAACCTTTTTTTAAAAAGCTTCGCAATACACTTTCATCAAGAGAATCTTGTGTTCTCATTAAATTATTGTTATTTGGTTTTTGTTCTAAGGAATTAATTAAACTTTCTGCATTTTTAAAATTTAAATTAGCATTTCTCCAGTAAATTATTTTTGCATTTGGTAAAACATGTTTTTCTATATTTTCAATCTCATCAGAGTTAAGATTTTCACACTCACCTGTAGTACCAAAACTCCCGTCATTTTTATATCTTCCCGCTCGTCCAGCAATTTGTGAAATTTCTATAATATTTAATCTTCTGGTTTTTTTTCCATCAAATTTTTTTAGATTTGAAAAATAAATTTCATTTATATCCATGTTTAAACCCATTCCAATAGCATCAGTTGCAACCAAATAATCAACATCTCCCGATTGATATAATTCAACTTGTGAATTTCTTGTTTTGGGACTTAATGATCCCATTATGACTGCTGCTCCTCCTTTTTGTCTTCTTACAAGCTCAGCAATTGCATAAACTTCTTCTATAGAAAAAGCTATAATAGCAGCCTTCCTATCTAATCTTGAAATTTTTTTAAAACCCCCATAAGTTAATTTTGAAAATCTCTCTTTTTTTTCAAATTCAACACCTTCAACTAGATCGCTTATTATATTTTTCATAATTTGAGATCCTAAAAACATTGTTAATTTTTCTCCTCTACTGTGAAGTAAACGATCAGTAAAAATATGGCCTCTTTCTTTATCTGCACACATTTGGATTTCATCTATAGCTACAAAATCTACTGATTTATCTTTAGGCATAGACTCAACAGTGCATATAAAAAAATTAGCTGAACTAGGAATAATTTTTTCCTCTCCAGTAATTAGAGCAACTTTTTGTTGACCAACTTTTTCAACACATTTGTCATACACCTCTCTTGCGAGAAGTCTCAAAGGCAACCCAAAAATTCCACTCTCATATTCAAGCATTTTTTCAATTGCGACATGGGTTTTACCTGTATTAGTTGGACCAAGTATTGCTGTAATTTTTTGAGATGAATTTTGCATCATAACTTAATTAATAAAAAATGTTTTACGATAATTTCCAGTTTAAAGAATATTTTTTAAAACATACAGTTAAAGTCTGGATTTTAAAGAAATTATCATTTTAGTGTTTTAATTTTTTTGCGACACAACATATAGACAGTGATTGAGAACAAAATAAGATTAAAACATGATCGAATCAATTTGTCAAATGTTCTAATTTAAATAAATAAATTGACTTGAAACCCCTAGTCCCCGTATAGAGGGAAATAACTTTAAATTAAAAAGTTATTATGAATAGTTTAATAAAAAAAAATATTCAAAGCTTAAAACCGTCTTCTACACTTTTGATAAATGAAAAATCAAAAGAACTTATAAAAAAAGGAAAAAAAATTATTAATTTCGGATTCGGTCAATCTCCATTTCCAGTTCCTGAAAAAATTGTTAACGAGCTGAAAAAAAATGCTTACAAAAAAGAGTATTTACCGATTCAAGGACTTTTAAGTTTAAGAAAAGCTATATCAAATTCTATTCTCAATAAAACAAATGTAAATTATCCTGAAAAAAATATCATCATTACTCCTGGATCAAAAGAAGCGATGTTGTTGATGCATGTAGCGTTTAAAGGAGAAATAATACTTCCTGCACCTAGCTGGGTTTCTTATGAACCTCAAGCTACGATAGCCTCAAATAAAGTTCATTGGATACAAACTAGTGGAGAAAATAATTGGTTTCCAACTGCAAAACAAGTTGAGAATAAAATTAATTTATTGGGTAAAAATAAAAATATTATTTTAATACTAAATTCTCCTAATAATCCCTCAGGAACTACTTGTAGTAACTTAAAAGAAATTGCAGCAGTAGCAAAAAAATATAAAATAATAATTTTATCCGACGAAATTTATACAGATTTAACTTTTGATCAAAAATATGAATCAATATCAAAATATTATCCTGAAGGTACATTTATAAGCGGTGGATTAAGTAAATGGTGTGGTGCAGGAGGATGGAGACTTGGTTTTTTTGCAGTACCAGAAAAACTACAAAATTTTCTAGAAGTTTTAAAATCTCTTGCAAGTGAATCTTATTCAACAGTTAATACACCATTGCAATACGCTGCTGTAGAAGCTTATAATGGTGACTATACTAATTATAAAAATAATGTAATTAAAATATTAAGTTCTCTTGGAAAATATGTTTATAACAATTTAAAATCTAATAAAGTATTAATTAATCCTCCTCAAGGAGCATTTTATTTAATGCCAGAATTTTTAAATAAAAAATATAAAAACTCAGCGGAATTGTGTGATGCAATTTTAGATGAAACTGGTGTTGCAATGTTGCCAGGATCCGATTTTGGATTTAATTCAAAAAAAATGTTAACCAGGTTGAGTTATACCGACTTCGATGGAGGTAATTTTCTTAAAAATAATTTTAATAAAGATACAATTAATGAGGAGATAATAGAAAAATATGCACCAAATGTAGTTGAAGGTGTTAAAAAATTATATATTTGGGCTAAAAAATTATAAATAATTGCTTTGATTTTACCGATTATTAATAGTTAACTTATTATAATTAACAAACAAAGGAGATATATGAAAAAAGTAATATCGATGGTCTCAGCTACCTTAATAATGTTTGCTGTTTCTACTCCATTTACTACTGCAAAATCTGCAGAGTTCTTTTCAATAGGAACTGGTGGACCGACTGGAGTTTATTTCCAAGTTGGGAACGCAATTTGTAAAATGGTGGCAAAAATTCAATCTGCAGATCATGGAAGAAAAAAAGGGACTGATAAAGCTTTGAGATGTTCAGCACCTTCAACCGGCGGTTCTACTTATAATATAGGTCAAATTATGCAAGGAGAACTACAATTTGGTGTAGCTCAATCTGATTGGGGATATCATGCGTATAATGGTACTAAGCCAGATAAAGTAAAACCTTTTGATGGTTTAAGATCTGTATTCTCAGCTCATCCAGAACCTTTTCAAATTATAGTTGGAAAAAGTTCTAAAATTAAAAACTGGGACTCAATGAAAGGTAAAAAGGTTAATATTGGTAACCCGGGATCTGGTCAAAGAGGAACTTTTGAAGTTCTTATGGAAGCTCATGGTGTAGACACTGGTTATTTCGGATCTACATCTGAATTAACTTCTTCAGAACAGTCTGGAGCTCTTTGTGATAAAAAAATCGATGCTTTTGGATACACAGTTGGTGTACCAAACGCAGGTGTTGCACAATCTACAGATGGTTGTGGCGCTAAAATAATCGATTTAAACACTGATGCTGTAAAAAAATTAGTTGCAGATAATCCTTTTTATGCTTTTGCAACAATTCCAAAGGGAACTTACAAAACATCTAAAAAAGATGTAACAACTTTTGGTGTTATGGCTTCAGTTGTCTCTAGCGCAGATGTGCCAGATGATTTAGTTTATGCAGTGGTTAAAGCTGTTTTTGAAAATCTTGATGATTTCAAAAAACAACACCCAGCATTTGCTAATCTTGATCCTAAGAAAATGATCAAAGACGGTCTATCTGCTCCATTACATAATGGTGCTATTAGATACTATAAAGAAGCTGGCTTAATGTAGTCAAATAAATTTTAAGGCCCAGTTGAAAAACTGGGCCTTTTTTTTTATTTTATTTCAAATGCTTAACAATCAAAAATCAAAAATTAAGTCAGATTTTCTAGACAATCATGACGAAGATGGTGGCTCAAGAAGAAATCTAACTAATTGGAATTTAAAACTAGTCGGTGGTTTAGCAGTTCTTTGGTCTTTATTTCAAATGTGGTATGCATCACCGCTTCCTTTTATATTAGATTTTGGAAAATTTATTGATGTTCCTGCTAGAGCAATTCATTTAGCTTTTGGAATGAGTTTGTGTTTTTTTGCCTATCCAGCTTTTAAATCAGGAAGAAATAAAAAAATATCTTTAATTGATTATTTATTTGCAGCAGTTGCATTAATTGCCACTCTTTATTTATATTTTGATTATGAAGGACTTGTAGATAGGCAAGGAATTTTAGCTAATTTAAAAATATTTAATTATAAAATTCCCTATGAATTAATTATAGGTTTATTTGGAATAATTTTATTGTTAGAAGCAACTAGAAGAGCAATTGGTATTCCCCTAGTCATAATTGCATTGGTTTTTTTATTATTTTCAATTTTTGGTCAAGTTATGCCTCATCTTATTTCTCACCAAGGATTATCCTTCACAAGATTGGTAGGTTATCATTGGTTTGGAGGAGAAGCTATTTTTGGAATACCAATTAGTGTTTCAGTGAGTTTTATTTTTTTATTTGTATTATTTGGTTCAACTTTAGATGCAGCAGGAGGTGGGAAGTATTTTTTAAACCTTGCATTTGCGCTAGTTGGAAAAATGAGAGGAGGCCCAGCAAAAGCAGCTATTCTCGCGTCTGGATTAACTGGATTAATTTCTGGATCTTCAGTTGCTAATACAGTCACCACCGGGACCTTTACAATTCCAATAATGAAAAAAACAGGTTTACCCGCTACCAAAGCTGGTGCTATAGAAGTAGCAGCATCAGTCAATGGTCAGATTATGCCTCCTATAATGGGCGCTGCAGCCTTTGTCATGGCTGAACTTTTAGGAATTTCATATTTTACAGTTATTACACACGCATTTTTACCCGCAGTTATTTCTTATATCGCTCTTTTTTATATTTCTCACTTAGAGTCTGTTAAATTAGACATAAAAGGTTTACCAGATAGTGAAATACCACCCTTAGGAAAAACCTTTATTGGAGGAATACATTTTTTAATTCCAATATTTATTCTTATATATCTTTTATTGGTGGAAAGATGGACAGCTGCATCTGCGGTCTTTTACTCAATTTTATCACTGATGTTGATTATTCTGATTAAAGAAATTTTATCTTCACAAAAAGATAAAGAAGGTTTTATTTCTGGATTAAAAAAAGGTTATAATAAAATTGTCACTGGGTTAGAAAAAGGAGCTCTTAATATGATCAGTGTAGCAATAGCTATCGCGACTGCTGGAATTATTGTAGGAGCTGTGGCTTCTACTGGATTGAGTAATAACTTAATAATTATTGTAGAAGCAATTGCAGGTGATAGCATAGTAACACTTCTTCTCCTAACAGCTTTGCTTTGCATTATTTTAGGAATGGGTCTTCCGACTACTGCAAATTATTTAGTTGTAGCGGCTTTAATGGCCCAAGTCGTTGTTGAAGTGGGAGGAGCTGCTGGATATGTTTTTCCTTTAATAGCAGTTCATTTGTATGTTTTTTATTATGGGCTAATGGCAGATGTTACGCCACCCGTAGGCTTAGCTTCGTACGCTGCTGCTGCAATTTCAAAAGCTGATCCTATTCAAACAGGAATACAGGCTTTTTGGTACAGCTTAAGAACTGGAATTTTACCGCTAGTATTTATATTTAACAGTGAGCTTTTGCTTATAGGAATTGAAAATATTTGGCATGGAATAATTGTAATAGTAACATCGTTAATTGCAATTTTAGTATTTACAGCTGCTACACAAGGTTGGTTTTTAAATAAATTAAAGTGGTATGAAATAATTGTTTTTTTAATCATATCTTTATCTTTGTTTAGGCCTGATTTTATTTTAGATAAATTTACTCCCAAGTTCGAACAGAAACAATTAAATGTAAAAACTATAGAGTCTTTGACTTTTGAGTCAGAAAAAGAGGTCCATATTAAAGTAACAAGAAGAACAGAGTACGGAGATAGATATAAATTATTCGTAATTCAAAAAAATAGTTTTGAAAATAATTTTGATTTAGAAGATTATGGTATTAATCTTATAAATAAAGATGGAAGAATCACAGTTGATCAACTAAAATGGAATGGACTAGCAAAAAAAGATGGAGTTGAAACAGGAGATGTAATTAGTAATTTCAAAATTGAAAACCTAAACAGGCCAGACAAGGCAATTGTTTATCCATTTTCACTATTATTACTTTTAATATTTGGATATTTAAATTATAAAAGAAAATAAAAATTAGAGAATTTTCCAAGTACCTGATGCTGAGGCAATTAAGTCTTTATTACTGCTAATCTCACAATTAATAAAAATAAGAGTTTTAGTCTTCTTTAAAATTTTAACTTTACCAATTAATCTTTCTCCTAATTGAGAGGCTGTAATAAATTTCATATCTAAATTTATTGTTACGCACCTTCTATCGCCTGCAACGATATGAGCAGCAGTGCCCATTCCTGTATCAGCTATTGTAGACAAGAAACCTCCATGAGCTATTTTACCTGTGTTAAGGTGCATTTCTTTTACCTCAATAGAAAATTCATAATTAGTATCATCTATCTTATCAAGACTAAGACCCCCTAAGAATTTCATAAAACCTTTATTAGTTTCGTCCATATCTTTTTTTATCATATATTGGCATAAGTTGAGAGAAAATTACTGCTGATAAAATTAAAAATATCCCTAAAATTTTAATTTCATTTAAAAATTGATTTAATATTAGCCAAGCTAAAATAGCTGCAACAACACCTTCTAGAGAAAATATTATAGCAGCTGGTGCTGGCGAGATATGTTGTAAACTATACGTTTGTAATAAAAATGCTAAGGCACTTGATAAAACACCAACATACAAAATTTCATATGAATCTTTTAATATATTTGACATGGTAGGAGCTTCAAAAAAATACATAGGAAGAATTAAAATTAAGCAACCTATAAAACACTGAGACATTGCAATAGTTATTGGATAATTGAAAATATTAATTGTTTTTTTAATAAGTATTATATGCACTCCCCAACAAACTGCACTAAGTATACCAAGAGAGTCACCCAATCTAACTGAAGTATTTGAAAGTTCACTTAAAAGTAATCCTCCTATTAAACAAAAAACTACAGACGGCCAAATAGACCAATGCATTTTCTTAGAAAAAACAAAATATGAAATAACTGGAACTACCAGTACATAAAAAACAGTGAACACTCCAGTATTTGCAACATCTGTATAAATTAATGAGATTTGTTGTAGAGCCTGCCCTATAGCTAAAATAAATCCTAAAAAAAACAAAAAATAAGTTACTTTTTTTTTGTCAATATTTACTTTTTTTATTTTATTAAATTCAAAAATAAAAAAAAATGGCAGTAGACTTAAAAAGCCAATTAAAAACCTACCTACACTAAAAGTATAGGGGCCAATAAAATCCATACCCATATCTTGAGCGACAAATGCAGAACCCCAAAGAAATGAAGTAATAATTGCACAAACAAGTGAAAATAATTTTTTATCCATGGCTTGTACTATTGTAATTCTAATTAAACAGCAAGCTTGAAAGCAAAATCTTTACCTAAACTTTTTGAAAGGTGTACACAAAATCTTGCACCCTCTGCACCATCAATTATTCGGTGATCATATGAAAGAGAAATGGGTAAAATTTTTCTAGACTTAATTTTATCTTTAGTTTTTACCAATTTTTCAAAACTTTTTCCTACACCTAAGATTGCAACTTCAGGAGGGTTAATAATAGGAGTGAAATGAGTTCCTCCAATACCTCCAAGGCTTGAAATAGTCATCGATCCTCCAAAAAATTCTTTTTTATCAATTTTAAGTTCACGACATAAATCACTAGTTTTTTTTAAATTTTCTCCTATTTCTTTAATATTCATTTGATCAACATTTCTAATTTTAGGAACCATTAAACCATGAGGTGTATCTACAGCAAATCCAATATGAATATATTTTTTATATACTATTTGATTTAATTTAGGATCAATTGATGCATTAAAATTTGGAAATTCTTTTAAAGCGGCAACTAGAGCCTTAGTAATAAATGCGAGTGGTGTTACTTTAATTTTTTCACCAGTATAATAATCATATAAAGAAGATCTAAAATTTTCCATTTCAGTAATATCTATTTCTTCATGCTGTGTAACATGAGGTATTTCTGTCCAAGATCTTACCAAGTGAGGACCCGATAATTTTTTAACTCTAGGAATATCTTTTATTTCGACTTGACCAAATTCTTCATGAGAATATTCTTCTTTAAATACTTTCTTTTCAACAACACCATTGCTTACTGAAAATTGAGATTTAATAAATTTTTTTACATCATCTTCAGAGACTCTTCCTGCTCTTTGAGATCCTGGTATTTGAACAACATTAGTGCCAAGTTCTCTGGCAAATTTTCTAACTTTTGGACTAGCTAATTTAATTTTTTCTAAAGACATAGAGATTGAAGGAGCAGAAGTTTCTTTTTTTGGCGTTGGTTTTTCAACTTTTTTTACCTCATCTTTTACAACTTTTTTTACCTCATCTTTAACAACTTTTTTTGTTTCTTCTTGTCCATCGGTTTTTAATGTTAAAATTAAATCTCCTTTGTTTACTTTATCTCCAATTTTTAAACTTATTTTCTCTATTTTTCCTTCATGCGTAGAAGGGACCTCTACGCTTGATTTGTCACTTTCAAGAGTAATAAGAGAATCATTTTTTTTAATTGTTTGGCCTTCTTTAACTAACACTTCAATAATCTCTGCGTCTTTAAAATCACCCATATCAGGAATAGTAATTTTTAATTTAGTCATATTTATAGTTTTGATGGAAACATTTTATTCTTATTTATATTAAATTTTTTAATAGCTTTTTCAGCTTCTTTAGAAGCAACTAATTGCTCTTTCGCTAATGCACTTAATGTGAAGGCTACAATATGTTCTTTATCAACTTCAAAAAATTTTCTTAGACTCTTTCTGGTGTCACTTCTACCAAAACCATCAGTACCAAGTGAGTAAAAAGGTTTTTGAGTATAAGGTCTTATTTGATCTGAAAAAGATCTTACATAATCAGAGGCGGCTATAACTGGTCCATCTCTTTTTTCAAGACATTTTTCTATATATGATTTTTTCTTCTTTCCATCAGGGTTTAAAAGATTCCATCTCTCAGTTTCCATACCTTCTTTACGCAATTCATTAAAACTTGTTACACTCCATATATCTGAGTCAATTCCATAATCTTTAGATAAAATTTCTGAAGCAGCTATAACTTCCCTTAGTATTGTTCCTGAACCCAAAAGCTGAACTTTAGTTTTACCTTTTTTGTTGATTTCTTTAAATAAGTACATACCCTTAAGAATACCTTCATCACATCCTTTAGGTTTTTCTGGATGTGAATAATTTTCATTCATAGCTGTAATGTAATAAAAAACATTTTCTTTTTTTTCATGCATTCTTCTCAAACCTTCTCTTAAAATTACTGCTAGTTCGTAAGAAAAAGTAGGATCGTAACTTACACAGTTTGGAATCATCGATGCTAAGATTTGACTATGGCCGTCTTGGTGTTGAAGTCCTTCACCAGCAAGCGTAGTTCTTCCTGCAGTAGCTCCAATTAAAAAACCTCTCGCTTGAGCATCGCCTGCTGCCCATGCAAAATCTCCTATTCTTTGAAAACCAAACATAGAGTAAAAAATATAGATCGGTATCATTTCTATATCATGATTTGTATAAGCTGTGGCTGCTGCAACCCATGAAGACATAGCTCCTGCCTCTGTAATTCCTTCTTCTAATACTTGTCCACTTTTATCTTCACGATAAGAACTTAATTGCTCAGAGTCCTCAGGTTCATATTTTTGACCTTCGTGGGCATAGATGCCGATTTTTCTAAAGAATCCTTCCATACCAAATGTTCGTGCTTCATCTGGGATGATGGGAACTAATCTAGGAGCAACATTTTTATCTCTTAGCAAATTAGTTAACATTCTTACTAATGCCATAGTTGTTGACATTTCTTTTTCTCCAGTAGATTTCATAAATGTCTCAAAAATATCCTTTGGAGGTGCTTTAATTGATTTAGCGAATGAACTTCTTTCAGGAATAAAACCACCTAGTTTTAATCTTTTATCTTTTAAATATTTAATTTCCTCTGAGTTTTCATTTGGCTTATAAAATTCAATATTTTTTACCTGATTGTCTGTGAGTGGTACATTAAATCTATCTCTATAATATAATAAGTCATCCTCATCTAATTTCTTTTGTTGATGAGTAGTATTAATACTTTCTCCAGATTTACCCATTCCATACCCCTTAACAGTTTTTGCAATAATTACTGTTGGTGAACCCGTATTTTGCATGGCAGCATGATAAGCGGCATATACTTTGTGAGGATCATGACCTCCACGATTTAATTTCCAAATATCTTTGTCAGTCATTGATGACACTAATTCTTTTAATTGCGGATATTTTCCAAAAAATTTATCTCTAACATAAGCTCCACCTTTTGCCTTAAAGGCTTGATATTCACCATCTACACATTCATTCATTCTTTTTATTAATAAACCTGACTTGTCTTTAGCTAATAATTGATCCCAATAAGAACCCCAAATAACTTTAATTACATTCCAGCCAGCACCTCTAAAACTACCTTCTAACTCTTGTATAATTTTTCCATTTCCTCTTACAGGCCCATCAAGTCTCTGTAGATTGCAGTTTACAACAAAAATAAGATTATCTAATTTTTCTCTAGCTGCTAAACCGATGGCACCAAGTGACTCTGGTTCATCCATTTCACCGTCACCAAGAAATACCCAAATTTTCCTTCCTTCATCTTTTATAAGTCCTCTGTTAATTAAATATTTTGTAAATCGTGCTTGATAAATTGCCATGATAGGACCTAACCCCATAGATACAGTTGGAAATTGCCAATAGTTTGGCATTAACCACGGATGAGGATAAGAAGATAAGCCTCCTTTTTCTACTTCTTGCCTAAAACCATTTAATTGTTTTTCGGTTATTCGTCCTTCTAAAAATGATCTAGCATACATGCCGGGAGCAGAGTGACCTTGAAAATAAATTAAGTCTCCACCAAATTTATTATTTTTAGCTCGCCAAAAATGATTCATTCCAACATCGTATAAAGTGGCTGCAGATGCAAAAGTTCCTATATGACCACCAAGCTCTGAACTTTTTTTATTAGCTTTAACAACCATGGCCGCTGCATTCCACCTAACATAAGCTCTAATTCTTTTTTCAATATTTTGATCTCCTGGAGATTTAACCTCTGACTCTGGAGGAATAGTATTTATATAAGGAGTAGTTCTTGTATCTGGTAAAACTAATCCAGATTTATAAGCTTGCCCTATAACTTTATTTAATAGGTAGCTTGCTCTTGAAGAACCATCATTTTCAATGACAGAGTTTAATGACTCTATCCATTCATTTGTTTCAATTGGATCAATATCTTCTTTAGATGCTGGTTCAGCAAATACCTTTTTAACTTTTTGAATTGATTGTAATTTATTTAAATTTCCATTTATTTTTGGCTCTTCTTTTTTAATATCTTTTTTTTTATTTTCTTCTTTTTGATCGACAGTTAGTTTACTTTCGATTGTTGCTAATATACTTCCCTCTGATACTTTATCTCCTATTTTAACCTTTAGATCTTTAATTTTTCCATTCGAAGGAGAAGGAATTTCGACACTAGATTTATCACTTTCGATAGTAATAATAGGATCATTTTTATTTACTAAATCTCCTGGTTTAACCAAAACTTCAATTACTTCTACGTCTTTGAAGTCCCCTATATCTGGTACTGAAATATTTTGCGCCATAGATTGCTATTATAAACTGGTAGAAACATATTAAAAAGCACTTCAATAATAAACTATAAAGAATAGGGCAAATTGTGTGATAAGTTCGATTTTAGACACATTTTCCACCATTTTTAGTCAATTAAATTTAGTCAAATTAGATATGAAATGGCTAATAAACTTATTGTTTAAAAAAAAAGAAATTAAATTCAATAGAACTACAGTTGTTCAGAAAATAATCTTAAAAAAATATCTGTTAAGATAAATGTATAAAAGCTAATCTAGCTTTATGAATACACCTCTTTGGAAACCATCAGAAAAGAAAGTAAAAGAATCTATCTTAGAAGATTTTTCAAAATTCATTAATTTTAAATCTAATAAAAATTTTAAAGAGCTTTGGAAATGGAGCGTAAAGAATCCTGAAGAATTTTGGTCTAAGTTTTGGGATTATTCTAAAATTATTGGTGATAAAGGAAATGAAGTAATTAGAAAAAATAAAATTTTTAGTAAAACTCAATTTTTTCCTGATTCAAAAATAAATTATGCAGAAAATATTATAAAAATTAAAAGTGATGATATAGCTATAAATTTTTTATCAGAAAGTGGTTTTGAAGAAAATATAACTTGGAAACTTCTATATAAAAAAGTTTGTAAATTTTCATTTTTTTTAAAATCTTTAAATCTTAAAAAGGGAGACAGAGTTGTTGCTTATGTTCCTAATAAAATTGAGTCTATAATAAGTTTTTTAGCTTGTGCAAAAAATGGTATTATCTGGTCATCCTGCTCGCCTGATTTTGGAGTCCAAGGAGTGGTTGATAGATTTAAACAGATCGAACCAAAAATTTTAATTACATGCGACTATTATTTTTATAATGGTAAAAAAATTAATATTTTAGAAAAAGTTGATGATATTTTAAATCAAATACAAACAATTAAAGAAACCATAGTTTTTTCATATAATAAAAAAGAAAAAATTAAAAAAAATAAATTCATAGATTTTGATAAGGTACTAAATGACTCTAAACTAGACGAGATATTTGAAAGGTTTGAATTTAACCACCCTATTTATATTCTTTACTCCAGCGGAACAACAGGCAAACCAAAATGTATTACTCATGGAACAGGTAATGTTTTAATAGAGCACAATAAAGAATTTATGCTCCATTGTGATATTAGGGTTAATGAGAGATTATTTTATTATACAACAACTGGGTGGATGATGTGGAATTGGTTAGTTGGAGGATTAGTAACCGGTTCTTCAATATATTTATTTGACGGAGCTCCTACTTATCCTAAAATAGATATTCTTTTAGAGTATTGTCAGAATAAAAAAATTAATTTATTTGGTGTAAGCGCTAAATATCTTGATCACCTTAAAAATGAAAAATATAATAGTAGACACTTAGATCTAAGTTCAATTAAAATTATCACATCAACAGGCTCTCCATTGGCCGAAGAAAGTTTTAAATACGTATATGATAATATTAAAAAAGATGTGCATTTAGCCTCAATAGCTGGCGGAACTGATATGGTTGGATGTTTGGTTTTGGGTAATTTATATTCCAATGTTTACAAAGGAGAAATTCAAGGTCAGAGCTTAGCAATAGATATTGATGTGTTTACTGACGAAGGAAAAAGTATAAATGATGGTGATAAGGGTGAGCTTGTAGTTAAACAACCCTTTCCATCAATGCCTATTAAATTTTGGGGAGATAAAAATGATGAAAAGTATCATAAAGCATATTTTACTAGGTTCAAAAATATTTGGCACCATGGTGATTTCATAGAAAGAACTTCAAATAATGGTTTTATTATGAGAGGTAGGTCTGACTCTACTTTAAATCCAGGAGGAGTAAGAATTGGAACGTCAGAAATATACCAACAGGTTGAAAATATTGATTTTATCACCGAAGGTTTAGTTGTCGGACAAGATTTTAATGATGATATTAGAATTATTTTATTTGTAACAACAAAAAATAATCAAGAGTTGGATGACGAGAAAGTAAAATCAATAAAATCAAGAATAAGAATAAATTGCTCTCCAAAACATGTGCCCTCAATAATTATAAAAGTGCCTGCAATACCAAGGACTAAAAGCGGGAAAATTGTTGAACTCGCGGTAAGAAAAATAATTCATGGTGAGCCAATAAATAATAAAGAAGCAATAGCTAATCCTGAAGTTTTAAAGTATTTTGAAAAT
>MDTB01175961.1_pt1 | contig 27028 bp, 25 predicted proteins | sample 811161 | NCBI WGS metagenome assembly MDTB01 (sample SAMN05326650, study PRJNA326480) | marine metagenome | isolation source: seawater | place: Mediterranean Sea | collected 2009 | reverse complement strand
CACCCTCGAACGTGCCCGGCGCTTTCGCGACCATCGACAGTCCCTTGATGACAGACCTCTGCCACAACAACTGCGATCGGAGGCTTTAGCCTTCATGACGGATGCGGCCAATCGCCTCCAACTATCAGGCAGGTCTATTCAATCGGTAGGACGATTGCGGATCTCGGACTCGCGCGCCATCTCACCCCCCAGCATTTGATAGAGGCTTTATCATTGCGGCCCAACTAAGCGCCAACGAAGGCTATTCCTCGACTGACCAACCTAACGTTGAGAGGCGGTGCATTGAGAGCCGGTGGATTGAAAGACGGTCTATTGAGAAACGGGCTACTGAGAGACAGCAACCATATAATCGACTACAGCCTTGATGTCATCGTCTGAACATTCGAAGCACATCCCTTTGGCCGGCATTCCAGGGGCCAAACCGTAGATACCACTGTCGTACAGGGTTTCCATCCCTTTCTCTAGCCGTGGCGCCCATTGGGCGACATCGGACATCTTGGGCGCGCCGGCAATACCCAAGTCATGGCAAGTGGAACAACTGCGCTCATAAATCGCCTCTGGAGAGGCTGCTGAATCTACAACGGCTTCCATCATCTGTCCTGATGCGCACACCTGTCCGACCAAACACAACTCTCCTACTTTGTGGATCCGTGCAATAATTTCGTCTTCGATCGGTCCCGCATACACAAGCACGGACACCGCTAAAAGTGGTAACAGCATCAGGTTCTTCATGATGTAAATCCCTCAAAAATTCGCGCAAAGAGTATACCGCAGAATACGATCAGTTGCCCCAGTCAGATTCATCGGTATCTCTATTTCTGGAGAATTTAAAGACGTTGGATGTTCCCGCTTCGACGATTGATTGCTCCGACACCAGAGTGATGACGGCTTGCTCTTTAAACGATGATAAATTGTCTGCGCCTAAATTTATCATGGTACTTTTTAACTTGTGAAGGGTCGTCTCTAGAACTTCTGCAACGGTACCGACCAAGGGCACGAAGGCGTCAACACCCTCCTCAAACACCATTTTTCGGCTGCTCATACTCTCACTATATCGCTGCCAATTTTGAGCGCGCAGGGTCCCTTCTCCCCAATAGGGCTTATACATCTGTCCATTGATCGAGGTCTTTGACGTAGGACTCTCCTCGGTCATCGCAAAATATCGACCCATCATGACAAAATCCGCGCCCATGGCCAGCGCCATCACGATCTGCGTGTCATTGGCCAGACCGCCGTCAGAGCACAGCGGCACATAAACGCCGGTTTCTTCAAAGTACGCATCACGGCGTGCTGCGACTTCAAGCAGCGCAGAGGCTTGACCTCGGCCCACCCCTTTTTGTTCTCTTGTAATACAAATCGAACCACCACCGATTCCCACTTTTATAAAATCAACCAACCCTGACATCGCCAAATAATCAAACCCTTCAGCGGAAACAACGTTTCCACCGCCGATCACGATATCCGGACCGAATTGTTCTCGAATCCATGCCACACCATCCATCTGAAACTCAGTAAAACCGTCTGAAGAGTCAAAACACAGTACGTCTGCACCTGCCTCAATCAAAGCAGGGACGCGATCTTGATAGTCATGGGTGTTGATTGCCGCCCCAACCCGCAAACGTTTGTTGTCGTCTAGGATTTCTAGGGGATGCATTTGGTGATCAACATAATCTTTCTTGAAAACAAGCGCCGACAAGCGGCCCTCGAGCGAAAGTATGGGAAGGCAATCTTTTTTATGCCGGTGAAGCAACTGATTAGCTTCGCGAAGGGTGATCCCCTCTTCACCGTAAATCACATCAGCCTTCGCTGTCATGTGCGCCTGTACCAGATTATCGAGATTATCTTCGAACTCCCAAAAATCTTGATCCGTGATCAGACCCACAAAATTACCGTGAGGGCTACCGTCGGTTGTCACGGGAATGGTTGAATGGCCACTGGCGTTCATAAGTTCAAGCACCGAACGCAAGGAGGCTTCTGGCTTGATATTCGCACCACTGGTAACAAATCCCGCTTTATGCGCCTTTACCTTTTTGACCATGTCTACCTGGCTCTCGATGCTTTGAGAACAAAAGATCATGCTCAGCCCACCTTGTCGGGCTAAAGCGACGGCCAAGTCGGTGCCCGACACCGCCTGCATACAGGCCGAGACGATGGGGATATTCATGGACAATTTTTCTTGGCCTTGGACGCCTTCTCGAGAGAGGGGCGCGGACAAATCGATCGCATCTATGTGCTGATCACGTCGGGTTAATCTGGGTATTAACAGATACTCAGCAAAGGTTCGGGAAATATCCTCAAGAATCTTGGCCATCGTAGCCTCCTAATCGATGACCGCTCACGCAGAATGGCGTCAACGGTTTCAGTTTCAATGGGGGGGAGGAGGGACGCTCCATCAGAGCACCTCGCAGACCTTCGGGGTGCTCGTCTATTTGGATTTTTGGTGAATTCTTTCGCGCCATGACGAATTTTATTCGATGGCCCTTTGCAATTCAATCGGAACGGGCATGCCCCGACGCCGAAGACCTAATGAGAAGCGATCAACAGACAGACCTCAGAGTCGGTGCTTCAAGACCTTGCCCGATGGAGATGCCGGAAGTTGCGTCAGCACATGAAGCTCATCGAGCAATTTATAACCTGACAGCGTGGCCCGCAGCTGCTCATTAACTTCTCGGAGGTCGAGGTCAAGGTCCTCGGGATGGGTTTCCACAAATGCAACAATGAGTTCTGTGCCCAGTCGATGCTTGCCAATAACCGCTGCTAGCGCAATTCCAGGGATCGCGGTTAACGCGGCTTCAATCTCAGGGGGATACACATTGAACCCGTTTTTGATGATCAATTCCTTTCGCCGACCCACTATTTCCAAGGCGCCACAGTCATTGATTCGTGCTAAATCCCCCGTCGTCAACCACCCTGCATTGAGGACTTCTCGGGTCTTTTCTGGCTCACGAAAATATCCTGCCATTATGTTCGGGCCCGACACCTCAAGAGTGCCCACACCCGGCTCCAAATCGGGACTCTCGATGAGTCTAAAATCAACACCCGGAATCACGAACCCCACAGAACTGTCCTGCATTGGAGCATAAAGGCGGGTCTGCGAAATGGTAGGCCCGGTTTCGGTCATTCCGTAGCCATTATGCAAGGGTAATCCAAAACTCTTTTGGACATCGTCCTTGATCGCCATGTCGAGTGGCGCGCCGCCGCTATACAGGAACCTGAGTTTCGGAAAAACCTGGGGCGCCGTTGTTTGTTCGGCGACCAGCGCCACATACATTGCGGGCACACCGAAAAACCCGATCACTTCATTAACTGCTAGATCACGCAATATTTCTTTAGCATTGAACCTAGCCTTGAGCTCGAGCGCAGAGCCTTGGACAAGGGCCGAGCACAGAACCGCTGAAAGCCCAAAAGCATGAGACAAGGGCAAAGCCGTTAAAACCCGATCCCAGGGCTGCAAGCCCCGGAGTTTCCCGGAAACGGATCCGTTAAACATCAGATTTTGATTCGTCAACATCACCCCTTTTGGCTGTCCCGTCGTTCCAGTGGTGTAAAGGATAACCGAGACCTCTGAAGGGCAGACCAGCGAGTCATCGGCTCGACCCTCATCTGCTGCTGAAAAAACTAAACCAAGTTCTGCCAATGAGCCTGAACAACAGCGTTGATCCGCTAAGGGCAAGGAGGCATCTGAATGATGGACTCGGCCCACAGGCAGCGCGTGTCTCGAGATCTTTTGACGCTCAACTTGTGAGAGCCTAGGGCTTAAAATGACTGCCGCCGAAGCCAACCGATTGAGGGCTAAAAATGCAACAACTAACCCCAGACTATTTTCAAGTTCCAGGATCACTCGCTCTCCTGGGACAACGCCTTGGTTAGCCAGCATCTCGGAGAATTCACAGCTCAAGGTTTTAATATCAAGGAAGGAGTAGGAATGCCCGCCGACAACAAGGCACGTAGCATCCGGCTGGCGCTTTGACCAATGGTCTAACGCCGCAGCAGGGCTTGAAAACAAGTGGTCTTTGAGCCGACCCACCGGACAACCGAGAACAGCTTCGTCGGCCCGATGAATATCGACCGGCTGCCAACGATACATTGAAGTGCTTCTGCCTAGTACCGAGGGTTACTGCTTCTCGAGGTTAATCAGATACTCAGCAACTTTCAGCATGCCAGATGTCCCTCCAGCACCCCGCGACTCAACTCGATATTTACCATTAACGATAAGGGTAGGAACCCCCGTCGCCCGGTAGGCAAGGCCTCGAGCCTCCGCCTGTTGAAGACTGGCTTGAACACCAAAGCTCGTAAAAACCTTACCAAAAGTAATGGCGTCGACCCCCAGCTCTGCGAGAAATTCAGCCATTGCCTTAGGGTTCATAATATTTCTACGCTCAAGGTGCACCGCATTAAAGACCTGGAGGTGCATTTTATCTAAAACATCCATGGCCCGAAGCGTATAGTAGGTTTGCGCAAAAAACCGATAGGTATCATTCCACATTGCTGGCGTTCTTGTGAACGTCACATCCTCTGGAAGCTTCGCGACCCATGCCGCTAGACTTGGCTCGAATTGGTAACAGTGATTGCAGGCGTAAGAAAAGTACTCAGTGATCTCGACCCCATCGCTGCTTACAGACAAGGGCGTTGGCAACTCAATATAATGAACGCCGGACTCGTATTGCGCACTGACGCCCAAACTCAAGCCAATCAACGCGACACACGCACACCGCCTAAACCAATTTAGACTTGCTCCTAAAACTGAGGTCATCTCGTTTCTCCACATTGAAGTCAACACCATCCGCATCGTTGGCTCAGGGTCGCAATCCCGCTAGGTAGGATGCAACCGCTGCAATTTCTTGATCACTCAAATCCATGGCCGACAATCTCATCATTTGACTGTCCCCATCATTTGCCCGCTCACCGGAGCGAAAAGCCCGTAACTGGGTCTCTGTATACTCTGCCCATTGGCCAGCAAGCATTGGGAAGGAGGCGAGACCGTTACCTTGGCCCGTTGGTGAATGACAAGCAGTGCAGGCTGCAACGGACTTTCGAGCGATGCCAGCTCGATAGATAGACTCTCCAAGTGCCGCAAGCTCAGGGTCAGCAGCACTGGTTGCCGCGGGTTGTGCCTCATAAAACGCCGACAGGTCAGCAAGATCCTGTTCGCTCATTCCGTCAAGGATTCCTGTCATCAACACCGCACTGCGCTCTCCCGATTGAATTTCAACCAGCTGCTTGTAAAGGTATGACGCATTTTGTCCCGCGATGTTTGGGAAACTACCCACGAGGCTATTGCCGTCTGTACCGTGACAGGCAACGCACGTTCCAGTTAAGGCCTCTCCCCGGTTCGCATCCCCATCGGCGAACGCAACCGGCGCAAAAACCAGCCAACAAATACTCAAAAATAATCTATACATGAACCACCCTAGTTAACCCTTTCCAGCTCATTTCGCTGTTTGAAGCGCCAAAGATAAAACCTCTAGACGATCTTCATCAGACTGTGCTCCGGCGAATGCGCTATTATAGCTAAAACCACTTAGAGTGACAGTTCGGGACAACGATATTCTTCATGCAACAGTTCGACTATCAATCGGCTGGATTTTTAACCAGCGCCACGCGGCTCAAGGAATGCCCTGCAGATGAGGGACAGGAAGTCGCTTTCTGTGGTCGTTCAAATGCTGGGAAATCGAGCGCCATTAATGCGCTGACCCGACAAAAAAAACTTGCCCGAACGAGTAAAACCCCCGGGCGAACCCAACTGATCAATTTTTTTGCCCTCGGCGAACAGTGTCGGCTGGTTGATTTACCAGGTTATGGCTATGCCAAAGTGCCTATTTCGCTTAAACAGTATTGGCAAACCCATCTCGACGAATATTTTCGAGGGAGAAAAAGCCTTAAAGGTATTGTACTGGTTGCTGATATTCGCCATGCCCTGAAACCTTTCGACGAAATGATGGTGACTTGGTCGCAAAGCGCTTCTTTGCCCATTCACATTCTTTTAACCAAATCAGACAAGCTCAAGCGCGGACCCCAACAAAGCATCTTATTGAGATTGAAGCGGGACCTTCCAGATCACGCCAGCGTGCAAACTTTTTCGTCCAATAGTGGAGAGGGCATTGACGCCTTAAAATCGACGCTCGATCGCTGGTTTACGAATCCCTGATTTGCGCCACTTTCGTAAAAACCCTAAAGGTCAAAAAAGCTAACCATCAAGAAAACCTCCTATCTAACACCCTCATATTAAACACCTTCCAAAAAAAAACCCCACCCTCTGACAACGCCAGAGGTGGGGCCGAGACTTCGGTAAAATGGGGGAAAACCGAAGCTTCTGTCGAAACATTTATACAAACACTCAGGATGGGGCTTCAATAAAAAAGGCACTCACCAAGGTGTCTATCAAAACGTACATACAGATCTTCAGACCTTGGCCATCCAGATAAGTTCCATTCATTTCGAAAATTAATACTTAAACGGATTAATGCGCACCCTCCCAGTTTGAGGCAACCCCGACTTCTACTTCTAAGGGGATCTTAAGAGACGCAGCGCCTGACATTAATTCGACGACAGCCTCTTGGACGTCAGCGATGCTGTTATCTTCGACTTCAAGAACCAGCTCATCGTGAACCTGCATAATCAAAATTGCCCTCGAATTCGATTCAGTCAACCAGTTTTGTACATCGATCATCGCTCGTTTAATGATATCCGCCGCCGTACCCTGCATCGGTGCATTGATCGCTGTTCTCTCCGCGGCCTGACGCATTTGGAAATTCGACGACTGGATCTCTGGTAGATACAAGCGTCGACCAAACCAAGTTTCAACATAGCCTTGATCCGCGGCCTGGGCACGAATCTCCTGCATGTAGGCCTGAACACCCGGGTATCGCTCAAAATAGAGGTCCATGTACGTCTGGGCATCTGCCCTTTGAATACCGAGCTGCTTTGCTAATCCAAAGGCCGACATCCCATAGATCAATCCAAAATTAATCGCTTTGGCGCTACGCCGTTGGTCGATCGATACTGAGTCCAAAGGCACGCCAAAAACTTCTGATGCCGTCGCGCGATGGATATCGAGCCCTTGATTAAAGGCTTCGGTCAAGCCGATATCACCCGACAAATGCGCCATAATTCTCAGCTCAATTTGAGAGTAATCCGCGGCCATCAGGATTTTTCCTGGCGGGGCTACAAATGCTTTTCTCACCCGACGACCCTCTTCAGTGCGGATGGGGATATTCTGCAAATTTGGGTCGGTGCTTGATAAGCGGCCCGTGGCTGCGACCGCTTGATGATAAGAGGTATGTAACCGGCCGCTCACTCCGGAAATCTGTTTTGGCAACTGATCCGTGTAGGTAGACTTCAATTTGTTGAGCCCGCGATGGTTCATCACGACTTTCGGCAAAGGGTAATCAAGGGCGAGCTCCTGAAGCACGCTTTCGTTGGTCGACGGCTGCCCTTTAGGGGTCTTCTTCAATACCGGTAGGCTCAACTTCTCAAATAAAATCCCTTGAAGCTGTTTTGGAGAACTCAGATTAAAGGGTTCTCCGGCAAGTTCGTGGGCTTGCTCAGTTAGTTCTGCCAGTTTCAGCCCCAACTCTTGCGATTGCTGATCTAGCATTGCACTGTCTAAATACACCCCATTGCGCTCGATGCTTGAGAGAATGCGCACCAATGGCAATTCTAATTCTTGGTAAACCGAACACAGTCTGTTTTCGCCCTTAAGCTGGGACCACAAGATCTCATGCAATTGTAAGGTTACATCAGCATCTTCAGCCGCGTAGTGACCAGCAGACGCTAAATCAATTTCGTTGAAGGTCTTCTGTTTCATCCCTTTACCAGCAATCTCCTCAAACTTGACGGTTTTTCGATTGAGATAATGCCGTGCTAAATCGTCCATATTGTGGCGGGTTGCAACACTGTTCAGCACGTAGGATTCAAGCATCGTGTCGGCAATATTCGCCGAAATTGTGATCCCTTCGCGGGCGAGGACGCTGATATCAAATTTTAGGTTCTGACCGATCACAACCTTGTTGGGGTCATTTAAAAATGGCGACAGACGACTCAAAACCGCACTTCGATCGAGCTGCGTCGGCGCACCTTCATAATCATGGGTAAAAGGAATGTAAGCTGCCACCCCAGGTTCAGTACATACAGAGACTCCCACAATTTCAGCGGTCATGTAATCAAGTCCCGTCGTTTCCGTATCGAAAGCGAATTGCTCCGCTTGCTGCAAACGGTCAAGCCAAACCTGAAAGTCGGATTCTGTTAGGACCAGGTCGTAATCTATTTCTGGCGCATCTGCCACCGCGACCTGAGGTCCTGCCAGCTGGTCTAACCAAGTTCTCAGTTCAAATTCTTCAAAAGAGGCTCGCAAGCCATCGAGATCAGGGTCGGTTGGCTTCAGCCCGGCAATTGTGACGGGTAGTGAAAGTGCAATGCGAATCGTGGCTAAGTCATAGGACAGCGGCAAATGAGATAACGCTTCCTTGAGGTTCTCTCCAACCTTTCCCGATATTTCACTGGCGTGAGCCATCACACCATCCAGCGATCCATAGTTTGATAACCACTTCACCGCGGTCTTGGGCCCACACTTTTGAACACCTGGAATGTTATCGACCGAATCGCCCACAAGCGCCAAATAATCAATGATCTGGTCCGGGCGAACACCAAATTTATCAACGACGCCCGCTTCATCCATAAATGTGTCGGTCATCGTATTCATCAAAGTGACATTGGCGCTGACTAACTGCGCCATGTCTTTATCGCCTGTTGAAATCAGGACTCGCTCACCCGCGATAGCTGCTTGGGTCGCGAGGGTACCGATCACATCGTCAGCTTCAACGCCAGCCTCAACAATCAGCGGTAATCCCATTTGTTGAATAATTCTATGAATGGGTTCGATTTGCACTCGAAGATCATCCGGCATCGGTGGACGGTTCGCTTTGTACTCAGGATATAGGTCGTTTCTAAACGTCTTGCCTTTGGCGTCAAAAACAACCGCGATATCTGATTCTGGAAAATCAGCCTGCAGCCTACGAATCATGCTAACAACGCCTTTTATGGCACCAGTCGGCTGACCCTTTTTCGTCATAAGCGGCGGCAGCGCATGAAAGGCCCTAAAGAGATAGGATGAACCGTCGACTAAAATTAGACTAAACTTATCGGACATAACCAAACCACTCTAACGATTCTGAAAAACATACTGTGAACATTCGCACGATTTTAATCTTCTTCCTACTGCTGCTCCCAGCTTATTCGCAAATCGGGCTCGCTGGGTCTGCAGATGTCGACGATACGGAGGAAACCGTCACCATTATTGCTGATGATGATAACGGACGTATTTTTGAGTACCGTCAAAACGGTCTCCTGATGATGATTAAAGTTATTCCCAAGGTTGGCCGTCCCTACTACCTTGTCCCTGCCGATGGTCAACCCCACTTCACGGATCTCTCGGAAAAACGGCATTTGTTCCCGCAATGGACTTTAATCGAGTGGTAGCTTATGGGCGTTTATACTCAACTATCAGAAACCGAGATTAAAGACTACCTGACGCACTTCGACCTAGGTGAACTTCTCCACTTTGAACCCATCACCACGGGTATTGAAAACAGTAATTACCGGGTGACGACCCAACGATTTGACCATGAATTTTATTCCATCTTGACCTTGGTTGAAGGGGAGAACACCTCCCGGGTGCCTTGGGTGATCGAGGTCATGAAGCATTTATCGCACTATGGATTACCCATTCCCAAGCCTCGGGTTCGTTCCAAAGATGGGGTCAATCCAGAGCTCGCAGGCAGGCCCACCCTCTTCATGGAATGCCTTCCAGGACAGCATCTCGAGACAGTGCAGCCCTCTCACTGCCACCAAATCGGCGCTCAAATGGGGAGGCTACACAGCGTCGCTACCGCCATTTCAAACACCCAGCCTATTTTATTCGACAGTCACTGGATGACAGAAAGTTTTCAGATGACACAATCCCACTTGAGCAAATCTGAAGCACAGATCCTCAGTCATGCCATAGAGCATTATGAATCTCTCAGCATCAGTGGTCTTCCTCGTGGCTTAATTCACGGCGACCTGTTTAAAGACAACGTTTTATTTCAGGACGATTCACTGGTGGGTATGCTCGATTTTTTCCATCTCAGCGAAGACCTTTGGCTGATGGACTTAGCCATTGCACTCAATGACTGGTGCTTCGACGCTCAGCATCGCATGCTCACTGAACACAGCGCGGCGATGATCCAAGGTTATGAGAACTTCCGACCCCTCGAACCTGAGGAGCGCTCGCAGCTGCCAGCCCTGCGAATGATTGCCTCAGCCCGCTTTGCCCTAACACGGCTGGAGACCTTTGATGGGAACCGTTTCCGGAAGGATCCTTTTGATCAAATTACCCGACTGCGACAACTGGATGCCTTGAGCCCCAATTAAAGACCCCCCATAATCTCTCGTAGCTGTGCTGGTTGGTGTGGGGCTTTGATAAATCCAGCGTAGTTTCCCTCGGGGTCCATCACCACAATTGATCCCGTATGGTCCATCGTGTAGCTGCCTTTTTCCGAGCCGGGAATCTTACCGAAGGCGACATTCACTTGGGTAGCAAAGGACGCAATAGCTTCGTGGGCGCCCGTTACGCCTAAGAAATCACCGTTAAATCCAGCGAGATAGTTCCGAAGCTGCTCTGGGGTGTCTCTTTCGGGATCGACGGTGACTAAGTGAATGCGCGGATTTTTTTTGGTGTCTTCGAGCAAAGCTTTGTTCATCACTGCGAGGGTTGTCGGGCAAATGTCCGGACACGCGGTAAAACCAAAGTAGAGGAAATCCCAACCACCGACAAAGGCCGTCTTGGAAACCAGCGATCCGTCCTGAAAAGACAACATCGGTAAGTTCACCGATCGAGGTTGCTCAAAACGAATAAATCCAAGTTTTGCGGCGGATTCACGACTCAAGGTGGTATCACGGTGGAGATAGTTAGAAACGATCAATCCCACCATCAGGGCAATCGCCCCTAAAAGGAAGGTCAGTGTCTTTCGTATACCCGCCTGTTGTGCTTCGCTATGCATAATTGATTGGCATCAAATAGTGATCAAGCAGCAAACCGCCAAACAGCGCCGCCAAATAAACAATGGAATACTTAAATGTCTCCAGCGCTGCATTTGGGTTTTTATCGAACAGCAAGACTAAAGACCAGTATAAAAATCCTGCGCCCAGGGCCAAGGCAGAAATCAAATACAAAAGGTTACTCATCCCGGTGACGTAGGGTAATACAGACACAACGATCAAAATAATTGTATAAAGCACGATGTGCAGTTTCGTATAGGCTACCCCGTGCGTAATCGGCAACATCGGGATATCAACTTTTTGATAATCGCTCAATCGATCAATGGCCAATGCCCAAAAGTGTGGCGGGGTCCAAGCGAAAATAATGAGCACCAACAGTAAACCGCCCCCATCGATGCTGTTTGTCACCGCAGTCCAACCGAACAAGGGTGGGGCCGCGCCGAAAAGACCACCGATAACAATATTTTGTGACGTCGCTCGTTTTAAATAAAGGCTATAGATCACACCATAGCCGAGCCAAGAGAAAAAATTCAGCCACGCGGTCAGTGGGTTCACGAAAACCGCCAAGATCAATAATCCTGCCGCCCCCGTAATGAAGACGAACACAAGCCCTTGCCGATTCGAGACTCGTCCCTGGGCGACAGGTCTATTTTCTGTTCGGGCCATTTTCTGGTCCACAGAAGCGTCGATTAAGTGGTTCAACGCGGCGGCCGAGCCAGCAACCAAAGCAACGCCGACTAAGCAATAAGCGATCAAATCTATTTCAACGAAGGACGTTGTGGCGAGGAACATCCCAACCAGCGTACATAGGAGCATCAGCAACACCACCCGGGGTTTGCACATCTCATAGTAGTCACGCCATCCTGAACTGGCAGTCACGGGTAATGCATCGCTCATTGACATTTCACTAGGGTCCTTGGGCCTCGAATTGTAACGGATGACGGGAACGAAATCATAACTGCCGACCTTCAGCCCAGATTGGAAATCTTTAACAGGTGCTTAAAATCCAGCAATAGCGGCTTATCGACCCGTTTCATTGGATAAGCCAGTATCACCTGCCCAAGTGGATCCATAATAAAAACACGATTCCTACCTTCATCCGCGCTCTGCTCGAGCCGTGATAGATCTTCAACCATTTTTGGGTCCCAGCGATACTGCAACTTTGGGTACTCCGCCTTGAGGTTCGCGGTCTCAGACTGAGCCAAAGGACGTCCGCCGATATAGACACGCGCGACCCGGTCAGAGTTTTTGCCCAGAGCAACGTGTATTTGACGTGTTTGATGGAGAACCTGTTGGCAGGTTTTCGAACAATCGTCTTCATTCGGCAACAGCATCAGCCACTGCCCTCCGGACTCAAGGTGATCGCTTAAATCCAAAGCGGGCTGTATCAATACGCCGCGATTGGTCGTCCCCGAGGGAATCAATTGGGGGGCGAAAAAGAAGACAGCGTACGCAATCATCATCGGAACAAAAGCGATCCCTGCGATTAACAACAGTTTTTTCCGGCTCTGGCGCACCTGCATCTCGCTTGCAACGTTTTGACTCACGACCTGCCCTCTTTGCGTTTTTTGTAAACACTCATAATAAAAAGTCCCAGCAGCACGAGTGCCATGGTGAACCACTGGACCGCGTACCCTGTGTGTTGCTCCGGCGACATCACGGTTGTCACCCAGTAGCGGGGGAGACTGTTTGGATCGGCTTCGTCGAGCCGCAAGACCCAGGGTAACAGGGGAGTGCCCAACACCGATCCCAATACCTTGGGATCCTGGGTCGGAACGATCCGTGGCCATCCTGAATACAGTAAGGCCATATCGCTGTTCGCCCAATCAGATACGTAAACGACACCTAAAGCGGTCATTGGCGAATTCAAAAAAGGCACAACCGGTAGCGTCTCTCGACTCGATCCAGCGGATAAAAAGCCCCTATTAATAAGCAGAGATTCACCACTATCAAGCAGGATTGGGTGAAGTACCTCGAATCCGACTTGACCCTCAACCACCACATTGTCGAGCAGAAACACCTTCTCTGGATCGATTAAGCCATCGACAGCGACGCGACGTCCCGTTCGGATTTCATCAGTTGTAAGTTCTGATAAGCGGGCAACAGGCAATGCCTCAACCAACGCTTGCTGAGCCAAAAGACCTTTCTTAAATTTTGCGCGATCGATTTGCCAAAAACCTAAATAAGTGAACAGCGAAGTGAAGATCACTGTAAAAGCCAGCAGTCTCAGACTCATTTGTGCTCTAATCACAAGGTCATGCACCTCTATTCGGAAAAATGCGTATAACCATTTTTAGCAAGGGCTGGGTATGTTTTTAAAAACAATCATCGTGCTGCTACTGATCGCAAATATAATTGCGTTGGGTTCAGCGTTTTACGCAATGATGCACGATATGGGCTCGAAGGAGGGCTCGCGTACTGCGCGCTTCCTGCTCATTCGCGTGTCGCTGGCAGGCTTACTTTTGCTTGTCGTCGCCTACGGCCTCATCACCGGCGACCTTGGCCTTTCCGCCCCTTGGCATCCAGGCCCTTCTTAATCGCTTAGGTACCCATCACGTAGACCAAGACAAAGAGCAACAACCAAACCACATCGACAAAGTGCCAATACCACGCTGCTGCCTCAAATCCAAAACAATCTGTTTTCGTGAAATGCCCCTTCATCGCCCTACCCAACATCACAATCAGCATAATCGTCCCGATTGTTACATGGGCACCATGAAACCCTGTCAACATGAAGAACGTTGATCCAAAGATTCCAGAGTTCAGCGTCAGACCGAGGTGTGCATAGGCTTCATAATACTCAAAAGCTTGGCAAAACAAGAAAGCCACACCCAAAGCAATTGTCACCACCAACCAGCCAATGATCTTTTTGCGCTCACCCTCATTAATCGCGTGATGCGCAAAAGTCACCGTAAAACTCGAAGTCACCAGCAAAATGGTATTAGCCAGTGGCAATCCCCAAGCAGGGATGACGCCAGTGGGGGTCGAAAAGACTTCGGGGTTGGGGTTATTTAGCAATGGCCATTGGGGCACATAATCCGGCCATAGCATGTTACTGGGTCCCCGTTCACCTTCGCCGCCGATCCAGTCAACCACCCAGAATCTGACATAGAACAAAGCGCCGAAAAACGCTGCAAAGAACATCACCTCGGAGAATATGAACCAGCTCATACCCCAAACAAACGACTTATTCAGCTGCTGACTGTACATTTTGGCGTGGTTCTCTTCGATGACTTTAGAAAACCAAAAAAACAAGGTGGTCGCCATCACCAACCCACCGATCGCGAAGACCGTCGCTCCAAAATTGCTGTCAGAGCCCGCGGACATCTCATTGAGGATATTGCCGCCCCCATAGACCGTTAGGAAGATGCCTAAAGACGCAAATATAGGTAACGCGCTGTTGTGCGGGACGTAATAACTTTCGTAAGTGCTTTCAGACGACAATTGATTTCTCCATCAGCTCACGGGTGGTTCGGTGACGGTGCTGTCCGCCACCTGTGTAATATCAAATAATGTGTAAGACAACGTTAGAGTTTCTACCGATGCCGGTAAATGGGGGTCAATGATAAATTTGAGCGGCATTTCAATACGCTCGCCACGGGCCAATTCCTGCTGCTCAAAGCAAAAGCACTCGGTTTTATGGAAGTACTCGGCTGCATGAAACGGGGCGACACTGGGTATGGCTTGTGCCATCATTGTTTGTCGAGACGGATTACTGGCGAAAAATACGGTGCTGTAAGCTTGGCCAGGCTGGACTTTCATCGTACGGACTGTGGGTCTGAACTCCCATGGCATATTGGCATTGTTATTCGCCAAAAATTGCACCGTCACCCACCGGTCCTTGTCCACCTCAAGCGGCACACTCGCAGTATAAGGGCCAGCAGTCTTACCATTGGCTCCGGTAACTTGACAATACACCTCATAGAGCGGCACCAAGGCAAATCCAAAGACAAACATACCCACAACGACGCCCAATAGCTTGAGCGTCATTTTAGATTGAATGTTTTGATCGGCTGCCACGGTCTTTATCTCACCTCACACTAGGCCATAGCGCGTTCGGGCAAAGCCGGCGGCGTGGAGAAAGTATGGTAGGGGGCGGGGGATGCAATGGTCCACTCAAGGCCTTCCGCTCCGTCCCAGACTTCGTCAGTCGCTTTCTTGCCGCCCATCACGCACTTAATCACGATGAACAGGAACAGCAGTTGACTGAATCCAAAGATAAACGCGCCGACACTTGAAACCATATTCCAGTCTGCAAATTGCAGCGCGTAATCTGGGTAACGTCTTGGCATTCCAGCCAGACCAATAAAGTGTTGCGGGAAGAACGTGACATTCACGCCAACGAACGACAACCAGAAATGCGTTTTACCCAGCGTCTCATCATACATATTCCCGGTCCACTTCGGCAGCCAGTAATAAGCCGCTGCCATAATCGAGAAGATCGAGCCCGGAACCAACACATAGTGAAAATGCGCTACAACAAAATACGTATCGTGATACTGGAAATCAGCCGGAACGATCGCGAGCATCAGACCTGAAAGGCCTCCAATTGTGAACAAAATCACGAACGCGATTGCGAACAACATCGGGGTTTCAAAGGTCATTGAACCCTGCCACATCGTTGCTACCCAGTTAAAGACCTTAACCCCAGTGGGCACCGCAATGAGCATAGTGGCGTACATGAAGTAGAGCTCACCCGCAATCGGCATCCCCACGGTGAACATGTGATGTGCCCACACAATAAAGGACAAAAAGGCGATGGAGGCAGTTGCATAAACCATCGAATCGTAACCGAACAGCTTTTTTCGCGCGAAGGTTGGGATGATCGCTGACACAACGCCAAAGGCTGGAAGAATCATGATATAGACTTCGGGGTGACCAAAGAACCAGAAGACATGCTGGAACAATACGGGGTCGCCGCCGCCGCCAGCGTTAAAGAAGGCGGTGCCAAAATGAATGTCCATCAGCATCATCGTTACAACACCCGCAAGCACGGGCATCACAGCGATTAAAAGATAGGCTGTGATCAACCAAGTCCAAACGAACAACGGCATATCCATCAACCGCATGCCGGGGGCTCGCAGGTTGAGAATTGTCACCACAACGTTGATCGATCCCATAATCGATGAGATCCCCATTAAATGCACCGCAAAGATAAAAAACGTGACGCTTGGCGGCGCATATTCGGTCGATAGCGGGGCGTAGAAGGTCCAACCAAAGTTCGGTGCGCCACCCTCCATAAACAAGGTGCTCAGCAACATGGCAAAAGCAAAAGGCAAGATCCAAAAACTATAGTTATTCATTCGAGGTAGTGCCATATCTGGCGCACCAATCATCATTGGCACTAACCAGTTGGCTAACCCTACAAACGCAGGCATCACAGCCCCGAACACCATGATCAATCCATGCATGGTCGTCATTTGATTAAAAAATTCTGGTACCACCAGCTGTAGGCCCGGCTGGAACAGCTCGGCGCGAATCACCAAGGCCATGCAACCACCGATCAAAAACATGGAAAAGCTAAACCAAAGGTAAAGCGTACCAATATCTTTATGATTTGTTGTCAGTACCCAACGCATCAGTCCTTTGTCAGGGCCATGGTGATGATCGTCGTCGTGATGACTTTCTATAACTGCGCTCATCGGTCTCTCCTATTCTTCCGCTACTATCAGTGCATTGACTTCTCTGGGCTGCACCAAATCACCCACATCGTTACCCCAAGCATTGCGCTCGTAAGTCACAACTGCCGCAATCTCCGCTGGGTTAAGCTGGGCCGCAAAGGCTTGCATCGCTGAACCCGCTTTACCATTCACGACGATGTCAACGTGACCATCCAGATCACCGACCGCCAAACCTTGTCCCACAAGCGATGGAAATGCTGGAGGAATCCCTTCTCCGTTGATCTGGTGACAGGTCGCACAGTGCTGGACATAGACTTGCTCACCGGTCTCCATCAATTCCGCCATGGCCCAGGTTTTTCCGACGGTTTCATAAACATCCTTGGCTTCTTGCTGCTTCATCGCTAGCCAGCTCTCGTACTCTTGTTGTTCAACGGCTTTCACCACGATCGGCATAAAACCATGATCTTTCCCGCAAAGCTCGGTGCATTTCCCTCGATAAATGCCGGGTTCTTCAACCACTGCCCAGGATTCGTGCACAAAGCCAGGAATTGCATCCTTTTTAACTGCAAAATCTGGCACCCACCACGAGTGAATCACATCGTTTGAAGTGATCAAGAATCTAACCCGCTTATTGATCGGGATCACCAGGGGGTTATCGACATCTGATAAGTAATGCTCGCGCTTTGGAGCTCTGTTGTAGAATTCGTCCGGCGGGGTTAGCAAGCTACTCATGAACTTCACTTCCTGAGCGGGATCGTCGTTCAAATAGGTGTACTGCCACTTCCATTGATACCCACGAACTTCGATATCAATATCAGCATTCGAAGAATCGTACATGTCCCGTAATGTGCTCGTCGCAGGAACGGCCATACCAATCAGGATAAAGATTGGGATAATCGTCCAGGCGTACTCGAGCTTCGTACTGTGTGAAAACGTCGCAGGTTCGTGCCCTAGGGATTTGCGATGCACCAACATCGACCAAATCATGATTCCAAAGACGATAATCCCGATCAAAACGCAGATTCCAAAAATCAACATGTGCAGATCGTAGACTTCGCGACTGATTTCTGTGACGCCCTGGGTCATATTGAGTGCTGACCAATCCGCGAGGACACTCCAGCTTGATCCTACAGCAATGGCCGCAATCAACCATTTAAGGCCGACCATATACCCATTACGACTTTGATGTCTTTTTTCCGTTCCTGCCATTACCAGCAACTCCACCCTATTAACGACTTATGATTAACGACTTGTGATCACCGTCTTATGACTTTTTACCCTTTCTAGCACGCCACACGTACTTTAAAACTGAACAGCCTTTTGGGCCCTTTGACCCTCCTATCAGCGTTCGTTTATGACTTTTTGCCTATCCTCTTAGCAACCCTAACCTTCGCCTGATATCTGGCTCTTGAGTCCCTTAATTTAAGGACTTCAATTATCTGGTTTTTACGCTGGGAATGCACCAAACAGATCCTGTGTTTTCGGCTTATTAACCCCGTTTATCGACACCAATCACCTTCAACGCGCTTTGATTCTTTGGGTTGCCTTCATCGTTGAATACCCGTCGTCTTCCCGAGCCTGACACCCTTCAGAGGCGCTGTAGGACGCCTAATGTGTGATGACGGCGCAAGATAAAGGCTTCTTGAGCGTTAGGCTGTCCTTTACCGGCCTAAATCCCCACCGAAAAGCGGCGCAATTATAGCCTCGGTAGCCGGCGCTCTCAAGTCGAAGCATCAATTATTTCAATAACCTGGGGCGCAGTTTCATCATTAGGCTGATCGAGCATGGCACTGCTGTTGGGCTGGGGGCGGGTCTCATGAAAGCCACAGGCGATACAACGCACAATGTCTGAGGTCGAAGGGCGCTCAAGAAAAAGGGTGTCTTCAGCTCCACATTCTTGACAGCGCGCCCCTGCGATAAACCGCCGGCTCAAGATGCAATACCCTCTTGCTTGAGCAGCGCGTCAACAGACGGTTCCCTGCCACGAAATGCTTTAAATAGCGCCATGGCGTCTTGCGATCCGCCGTGCTCTAAGATTGTCGATAAAAACTGCTCCCCAGTTTGGCGATTGAACAAACCTTCTGCTTCAAATTTTGAAAAGGCATCTGCGCTTAAAACTTCAGCCCACTTGTAACTGTAGTATCCCGCGGCATAACCCATCTCATCCCCGAAGATGTGATTGAAACCATTCTGAAATCGGTTCGTTGGAATATTCGGTGTAACACCGATCGATTCACGCACCTCATCAAGAACACGCTGAACAACCGATGACGAGCCATCAAATTCGTTGTGCAATCTAAAGTCAAAAAGCGCAAACTCCAGCTGGCGAACCATCTTCATGCCTGATTGGTAATTTTTAACCGCAAGCATTTTATCTAAAAGCGCCGCCGGTAAAGGTTCCCCCGTAAGGTGATGGCCAGAAATCAATTCCAACGCTTCTTTCGCCCAACACCAGTTTTCCAAAAATTGACTGGGAAGTTCAACGGCATCCCAGGCAACCCCATTGATCCCAGAAACTGATAAGCAATCCACCTGCGTGAGCATATGATGTAGGCCGTGCCCAAACTCATGAAATAGCGTCACCACTTCATCATGACTGAGCAAAGCGTCCTGACTGTCGAGAGGCGCTGGGAAGTTGCAGGTCAAAAAAGCGACGGGCAGGGTCAAACCGTGGAGCGGATGTTGCCGACGACATCGACAATCAGCCATCCAAGCGCCCCCGCGTTTCTTCGCCCGGGCGTACAAATCAAGATAAAACCGAGCAATCACTTCATCATCCCGTTTGATGACATAGGTGGTGACATCAGAATGCCAAACTGTAACGTCCGTTGTCTGCTCGATGTTGACATCGAATAGCCGCCTTACGATCTCAAAAAGCCCGTTCAACACCTTGGTCGCCGGAAAATAGGGTCGAATATCTTCATCAGACAGCGCAAACCTCTGACGCTTAAGACCTTCGGCACAAAACGCTAAATCCCAAGGCTGAACCGTTTCGATATCCAGTGTATCCCGAGCAAAAGCGTGAATTGCGCGCATATCCTCCAAGGCCACGGGCCGCGTTCGCGAACCCAGCTCTGCCAAAAATTCAAGCACCCTCTCTGGGCTTGGGGCCATTTTTCTTGCCAAGCTGAGCTCGGTAAACCGTTCAAAACCCAGAATTTCAGCCAGCGATTGACGATCGATTAAAATCTCCTGCATCAGTGCCGTGTTGTCGAACTGACCCGCTTGCGGACCTTGGTCAGAAGCCCGGGTGACAAACGCTTCATACACCTCGCGGCGAAGGTCTCGATCTTCCGCGTGGGTCATCACCGCCAAATAACTGGGCGCGCTCAATGTGAGTCGATAACCTTCCATGTCAGCCTCTTTTGCGCTCTGGCGAGCCAGAGCCATTGCACGCCCGGGTAAACCTTGAAGTCGATCCGGAGTCTCTAATTGCTTGTACCAGGCATCGGTGGCGTCAAGCACATTCTCTGCGTAACGACTGGTCGCCGCAGACAGAGATTGTTTCAGCGCACCAAAGCGTGCGCGAGTCGGTTGATCGAGATCAACGCCTGATAACTGAAAATCCCGAAGTGCGTTATCGACGGCTTTTTGCTCAGCGAGGGTTAAACCCAGGGATCCCGCGTTCTGCTTGAGGACTTCGAACAGACTTTTAAGCGCTATGTCTTGCCCTTGCGCGGTTTCATAAGCACTGATCAGCGGCAAACAAGCGTTATAAGCGGCTCTCAATTCATCATTATTCACGACTGCGTTAAGGTGCGACACCGGGGACCAAGCCTCTGCGAGCCGAGCCTCTAGCCGCTCAAACTCGTGAAATGCCCGATAAGCTTGCTCGGGAGTTGAAGCCATTTTATGCCGATCAATCTCAGCTTGGTTTTCTTCGAGAATCGCCGAAATGGCTGGCACAACGTGGCTGGCATCAATTTGATCGAAGCGGGGCAATTCCGCTTCGCGGAGTAATGGATTCATTCTGCCCTCCAGGCTGGCAAACTCTTTAAAGGCCGAGCATTGAATCGCGACCGAAGCGGATCAGTGTTGGGCATTGAGCCAAACCAAATTTCGAAGGCAAGAGCAGCTTGTTCTATCAGCATGCCAAGACCATCAACACACATCCCAGCGCCATGATGCTCCGACCAATGCAAGAAGGCCGTGCCATCTTTGTTGTAACTCAAATCATAACACTGCGTATGTTCTCCAATGATCGAACCGGGCAAGTCGGGAACCTGACCTGAGAGACCCGCGGCGCTGGCATTGACGACTAGGTCATATCCTCTGGCTAATTCAGTGCTAAGTTTTGCTGAGGTCGAAGCCTGATGAAGGCGTTCCGCTAGCGCAACCGCGCGCCCTGATGACCGATTCCAAATATGAATCTCGGCGGGCGCTTGGTCAGCGAGCGCACCAATGACGCCTTGCGCAGCTCCCCCAGCGCCCACGAGCAAGACCCGCTTTCCAGTCACGGCTATTCCGTAATACATTAGGTCCGCCATCAGCCCAGGCGGGTCAGTGTTGTATCCTGTTACAAAACCCGAATCGGTAAACTTGAGCGTATTGAGCACCCCCAAAGACCGAGCTTCGGGAACAATGTCATCACATAGGTCAACGGCTTCCGGCTTAAAAGGCACTGTGATATTGCAACCCAAGGCTCCAGATCGCACTAAATCAGCCACCTGATCTTCTAACCGCCCCGGGGAAACATCTATTTTCTGGTAATCAACGGAGTAACCCAATTGTTGGGCAAATTCTTGGTGGATTTCTGGTGATAGGCTGTGCGCAATGGGGTGGCCTAAGACCGCAAGCCGATTCACGCGCCTTGCCCTGGCCGAACCACTCGGCCCGATTCAAGATCAACGATTTCACTCGGCCCGACTTGTCCGCCCAATTCGCCTGGTATAACAAAATCCAACTGGTCACCGAAGATCGCCGTGACCTCAGCTTGGCTCATTGCAGGTGGCTGACCCCTAAGGTTTGCTGAAGTTGAGACCACTGGACCTCCTTTGAGTCGGCACAGATCTCGAACAATCGGATGCGCGGACACGCGCAAAGCGACCGTTGCATGATGACCCTTAATATAATGCGGACAAAACTCTGTCTCGGGTACGAGAAAAGTGACCGGCCCTGGCCAGCGTTGCTCGAGTTTCTGACGCTGTTCTGGTGTGATACCAATGAGATAGGGCTCAAACTGCTGAATATCCGCGGCAACCAAAATCAACCCCGGCTCTGTTGGCCGTTGCTTCAACTGCAATAACCGCTCAACCGCGCTTCTTGATTCGGGCGCGCAGCCGAGGCCCCAGACACCCTCCGTTGGATAGGCAATCACCGCACCCTCGAGTAACGACTGCTGAGTGCACTCGGTTTTAAACTCAGTCGTTTTTAAATTGCTGACCAACGATCTCCGCCTTTGCAATAATTGCCTGAGCATTTTCCGCCCGTTCTGCCTTCAGCGCCTGCCCGAGAGCATCATCTGCCAGAGCCATCATCTGAACCGCTAGGTACCCCGCATTTTTCGCGCCTGCTTTACCAATGGCTACCGTTGCAACGGGGATACCCCCCGGCATTTGAACCGTCGACAGCAGCGCATCGAATCCGTTCAGGGGACCGGCATCGATTGGCACGCCAATAACAGGACGACACGTCTGCGCGGCAACCGCACCCGCCAAATGCGCTGCCATACCTGCACCGGCGATAAACGCTTGGCAACCTCTAGCCTCAGCGTCCTGAACATACAGTTGTGTTTCTGCTGGGGTTCGGTGAGCTGACGTAACTTTGACCTCGAAAGCGATTGAAAACTTCTTCAGAATATCGACTGCTGCTTCCATAACAGGTAAATCAGAATCTGACCCCATCAGTATCGCTACGAATTTATCCGCCATGACCTTCTCCAATCTACAAACCGCCGATTATAAGCAATAAGCAGCGCCTCAGCACCTGATGAGGGTTCTTAAACCTTGTTTTTTTAATCGTCCCCTAGGAAAGTGGGGGTTCGGTCAGTGCTTTTGCCGAGCACCGAATGGTTGAGAACCAAATATCAAGATCCGATCTTTAGGTGATAAAACAGGCCCGCTCGCGCAATCAGGCCTTGAACTTCTAGCGCGTGAAGCGTTTCCAATAAAGTATCAAAAGGGCCATCGAAGGCCTCTTTTAAACTGGCTAAGACAAGAGGGCCTCCAGACAGCAGCGATAGAATCTGATGTGAGGCGTCGCTCGAGGTTATGAGAGAATCTCGTTCTGGAGGGACATCCAGCGCAAGTCCCGTAAATAATTGCGGTAGCTCTCGATAGAGATCACCCACCGAATCTAACAAGTGGGCACCTTCTCGAATCAGCTGATGGCATCCAACCGCCGACCCCTGCAGCACAGGCCCTGGAACCGCAAAAACCTCTCGTCCCTGCTCAAGTGCCAACCGCGCTGAAATCAGTGATCCACTGACTGCCTTTGCCTCAAGAACAATTAAGGCGTCACACAATCCAGTAACCATTCGATTACGCGCAGGAAAATGATACGGTCGCGGCGACGTTCCATCTTCGTACTCTGAGATCAAGAGCCCTTCTGAGGCAATGCGGGCAAATAGGTCGGAATTTTGTTTTGGATACACCAGGTCACAACCATGGCCCAAAACGGCGATTGTCTTACCGCCAACGGACAGAGCGCCCTCATGGCAGACCGCATCGATGCCTCGCGCTAAGCCACTGACATTCACGAACCCTAAAGCAGACAACTGTGACGCTAACTGCGACGCAAACGCCCGGCCGTGCCATGAGGCATTGCGGCTGCCAACCATCGCGATCTTCGGTCGCCCCAAAAGGGCGCAATCACCCCTATAAAAGATGCCGAAGGGCGCATCGGGTATTTGCGCTAACGCGCCAGGAAACCCTCGGTGGCTTCGTTTGATGAATTCTGATGTCAGTGTTTAAGCCCAACGAATGCATTGCTTCAAAGCATCACTTTAATCGGATTAAAAATTGAGGCATTAACGCATTCGCCTACTGCAACGCGAGCAATCACCGAGGACTTTGAACAATGTCTCCAACAGAGATCTCGGCGCTGGATTCTAGGATTAAGGCGTAAGAGACCTGATTCCCCCCCTGATAAACCAACGCCAAACCAACAGCTCGGTTGGGTAACTGCACAGCGCGGCCCGTCATGGGGTCCGAGGTGACGACCCCGGACTTAGCGATTTCAAGCAGCGTGCCGGGCACAACGTCATCGTTCCGGCCTTGATTGACCACGAGGGTCGCATTGGATCCAGCAATGCTTCGCTCATTCCCTAGACCAATCACACGCCCTGATGTTCCTTGAGCCGGTGGTTTAGGAAAAAAACTTGGATCCAACAACTGGGCATCGGTGACCAACAGTCGATCCCCAGGGGACACGGCTTGAGAGGCCTCAGTGATCATTAGCCGCGTCAGTTCGCTGTCACGCCCGACAATCCTTGCGGTTCCAACTTGGATGATTTCGACACCCAACTTCTGGCGCGTTTCTGGATCACGGTAGGTCTGCCCCAGTTCATAGATACCGTAAGTTGAAACGCTTTGATCAAACACGCCTTGGCTATAGACCTCATCACCGGACTTGAGGAGTCTCTGACCATCGATTCCAGCAACGATATAAGCGGCGTCATCCAGCGAAGCTCGATCAACCACGCGGGTGCGCTCAAACCAGGCGGAAACATCATTGAGCGCGATGGCTTGGATCGCTCCAGCTTTGTCATTTTTACGAATCTTAGGGGATAGCGTAGTGAGCCTTTGGTTAACCTCGCGCTTCTCTCCTGCGCGATTCAAACTCAATCGAGGTTGCCCATCGATCATCACCAATCTGAGCTGATCACCCGGGTAAATTAAATGTGGATTAGCGATCTCTGGATTCACGTCCCAAATTTGTGGCCAGAGCCAAGCTTCATTTAAATAGATCGACGCGATATCCCAAAGTGTATCTCCGCGCTTGACGATGTACGTTTCAGGGGCTGACGCCTTAAGTTCTAAAGCATTCGCAGTCGGAGAGATCGTGAAACCTGAGCCAACAACGATCATCAGAGCCAAAACCATAGCGCGCGTATTCAACATTAGCGATTTCCTCATGAAATTCGCGGTATAATGCCACCGCAAGCTTTCCGATTCAGATCTTGAGCATCATACTCTGCCATCGGCAAACACCCAAAAAGCGATCAGTTTCTTCAACTTAATTGTCAATCTATGTCACCTTCCATGCTTACCATACTCGAATTTCCCGATGCTCGCCTCCGCAAGAAAGCCCAGCGCATCGAAACCGTGACCGGCTCGACCGCAGACTTAGCTGACCAAATGTTAAGCGCGATGTACGAAGCACCAGGAATTGGCCTTGCGGCCACACAGGTCAACGTTCAAAAACGCCTCATTGTTTGCGATGTCTCCGAAGGAAAAGATACGCCGCTGATCTTGATTAACCCAAAAATATTAGAGCAGAACGGGGAGACAGAGACCCAAGAAGGCTGTTTGTCAGTGCCTGGGTTTTACGAAACGGTCATTCGACCGGAGAAAATTCTTCTTGAAGCGATCAACCGGGAAGGTAAACCCTTTCAAATGGAAGCCGAGGGTCTGCTGTCTGTCTGCATTCAGCATGAGATCGATCACCTTGATGGCAAATTGTTTGTCGATTACCTCTCGAGTGCAAAACGACAGCTCATCCGCAAAAAACTGCTGAAACAGCAGAAACTCAGCCGATAGATGATGCGCATTGTTTTTGCGGGTACGCCAAAATTTGCAGCCGATCATTTAGAGGCGCTCCTACGAGCCCCAGGCATCCAAATCGTCGGGATCGTTACACAACCGGATAAGCCCGGAAAGCGTGGGAAAAACCCTATCCCTTCGCCCGTAAAAACTCTCGCGGTTGAACATCGTCTACCGCTCTATCAGCCCGAACGCCTCCGCAAAGCCGATTTAGCGTCATTGACCTTCGACTTGCTGATTGTTGTGGCCTATGGCCAAATTTTAAGAGCCGACCTTTTGTCGATGCCGCTGATCGCTCCCATCAATGTCCACGCCTCTTTACTCCCTAGATGGCGGGGTGCAGCACCCATTCAACACGCCATTCTCGCCGGCGACCAAGAAACGGGTGTCTCAATTATGAGGATGGATGAAGGACTCGATACAGGACCCATTATTGCAACCGCCCGCTGTCGCATTGCATCCGATGAGACGAGCGGTTCGTTATTCGAAAAACTCTCCGGCATCGGGACCGCGGCCCTACTTCAAGCGATAAAAACCATCAGCGAGCGTGGCTTAACCCTTGAAACCCAAAGCGATGAGGGGATTTGCTACGCCAGCAAAATTACAAAACAAGCTGGGCAAATCAACTGGTCTGAAAATTGCGAGATTATCGCCCGGCAAATTCGGGCCTTTTCGCCCAGCCCAGTGGCCTTTTCTTTTTTGAACGATAAGCGAGTACGGGTTTTTGATACCGAGATTTTACCACCAACCGATAGCACCGAGCAGAACATCGTGCCGGGTACTATCATCGAAAAAACGAGATCTGGTCTTATTGTCGAATGCGGGAACGGTCCCATCTGTATCACAGCCTTACAGCTACCCACCGGCAAAGGCACAGTTTTGAGAGGCGCTGCCATCAAAAACGTTCAGTCTTCGATTTTAGATCCTGGCCAGCGCTTCCAGTAGATGCGCAGCTTTGTAAACGAAGTTAAAACGTTGCAAACCACGGCGGTCGAGGGTCATATTTTCGACAGCAAGCACCTCGATCCTTTGGGTCGTTTACTCGTGCAGACGACACTTCGCCAGTACTTTTGGTTCGACGCGCTCACCAACGAGCTCCTCGAAAAACCGTTGCCCAAAAAACATCGAGACCTTCATCTTTTAATCATGATCGGGCTCTGCGCGATTGACACCCTGAATCAACCCCAGCACACGAGCGTTAACGCAACCGTTGAAACCGCGAAACGTCTCAACAAACGCTGGGCGAGCAGCCTCACCAATGCAACGCTTCGCCGCTACCTAAGAGACCGAAGTGACATTCAAAGCCGGGTCGTGGACCCTGTGGCCATTCATAATCATCCAATTTGGATGCTTGATCAGTTCCGCGTTGATTTACCCAAGCACTATCCAGCGGTCATCTTGGCGAACAATCATCCAGGCCCCATGACCCTCAGAGTCAACATCCTAAGACAAAGTCGAGCCGCCTATTTGGATCGCCTTGATGCGGCCGGGCTTCATGCCGAGCCAAGCAATCTATCACCCCAAGGATTGCAATTTAAAAGCCCGGTCCCCATTTCCAAGCTTCCTGGATTTGAAGACGGCTCGGTCAGTATTCAAGACGAGGGTGCACAACTTGCAGCGCTCCTGCTAGATCCTCAGCCAGGGGAAAGAATCTTAGATGCCTGCAGT
>MDTB01170468.1_pt1 | contig 27038 bp, 25 predicted proteins | sample 811161 | NCBI WGS metagenome assembly MDTB01 (sample SAMN05326650, study PRJNA326480) | marine metagenome | isolation source: seawater | place: Mediterranean Sea | collected 2009 | reverse complement strand
TGGAACGTTTTTTGCAAAGATAAAATTTTCAAATTTAGATATATCTGGGAACAAGCTCTTTTGTACACCTGCTGCAAGCTCTCTTTCTTTTAAAAGTTTTGCCTCTTTTTTTAAATTTTCCAAAGCTGTTTTATTTTCTTCAATAAACCTAAAATAAAGTCCAGTTAGAAATGTTATAGTAACGATAAAAATTGGATAACTCATATCCACAAGTTCAGATCTGAATTTGTAAACTGAAAAGCCGATAACTATAATTGCCAAAATATTTCCAAAGAAAATTGATAAACTGTATTTGGGTTTAATTTTCTGAGATAATATAAATGTAATTAAAGCAACAATTATAGAAAACAATAATTCAAAAATATATGTATTTGGATTTCTAATTAAATAAGATTGATCTAAAATATTTTCTATTACATTAGCATGAACCTCAACTCCTGGAATAGTAATTCCCAATGGAGTTTTAACTAAATCAAATAAACCTTGAGCAGATGCACCAATAAGTACATATTTATCTTTGAAAAAATCTGATTGAAATTTTCCATCATAAACATCTTGAGCTGATATATATTGTTTTTTATCTGATCTTTTATATTTTATCCAAATTATACCATTTGGATCAGATTGAATTTTGTTAGGCCTTGAACTTATTGTTTTTATACCAACTTCATTCATTTCAGTATAAATGTTCTTCTGTTTGTTACCTATCCGGACCATCTCTAATGCCATAGTTGGGTATAATTTTTTATTAAACTGAACAATAAGGGGTATCGATCTTATAATTCCATCTGATTGATCTAAAAATGAGATAGACCCTAAACCTTTTACATTGTTTTCTAATTTTTCTAATGATCCTATTGAATAAGGATAAGAATAAGTAAATTGTTTAGGATTACCCCCTTTGGATAGAAATCTTGCTTTAGCTTTTCTATCATAATCTGAATGTGATGGCACGCTGCTCCCCAACACTGCTGTTACAGAATTCGTTTCTTTTAATTTTTCAGAAAAAATTTCGTCAGGGCTTTTTAATTTTAGAATATCTGCGATATCAGATGGTACTAAATTATAAGACTTAACTATTTCTTCAGGTGATTGCCTATCTTTTTCAGTAAAAAAAATATCGAAGCCAACTGCTTTTGGGTTTGATGAATTCAACTGGTCTAATATTCTTGCAAAGATTAACCTGTTCCAAGGAAATTGTCCAAATTTACCTAAACTTTTCTCATCAATATCAACGATCACCACATCACTGTCTTTTTTTTTAACAAATATTTTTTGGTATAGATCAAAACTCAGATATGAAACAGATTTAATGAAAGAAGGGTTTAAAACTTTTAAAGATATAAGGAGTAAGAGAATTCCAAAAAAAATGAAATAATTAAAGTGTTTTTGCAAAAAAATTTTCACAATGCAAACCTATTTGAAATAAATAAATCTTTACAGATCAAGAATTAACTATTTCTTTTTCTTTCTCTTCTTTTTGGCTTTTTTCTTTTTAGCTGCTTTTCTCTTTTTAACAATTTTCTTTTTCTTAGCTATTTTTTTCTTTTTAATTTTTTTCTTTTTAACTTTTTTCTTTTTAACTTTTTTCTTTTTGGTTGCTTTTTTCTTCACAACTTTTTTCTTTTTGGTTGCTTTTTTCTTAACAGCTTTCTTCTTTTTGGTCGATTTTTTCTTTACTACTTTTTTCTTTTTATTTTTTTTCTTTTCAGCTTTAGCTTTTTTCTTTTTATTTTTTTTCTTTTCAGCTTTAGCTTTTTTCTTTTTAGCTTTAGCTTTTTTCTTTTTCTCAACTCTTTCTTTCTTTAATACAACTTTCTTTTTTTTATCTTTCTTGATATTTTCTTTAATAATTGTTTTGATTTCCTCTTTTTCAAAACCTAAAGATTTTAATTCCTTCTTTAACTCTTTCCTTAAAATTTTTCTTTCTACCTTAGCATCTGTTGGAGATAGTTTTGCAACTCTCAAAGATTTCATTTTTTTGTTAAATTTTTTTAATTGGTTTTTAGTAATTTTTTTTGCTTGACCTGGTGCTTTATTTTTAGTCATAGAAGTCATGCTATATGGATTGTCTAATAAAGTTTGACCAAGACTATTACCAACAAGTACTGCACCTGGTCTCATGCCTAAAGTATTATTTTTACCTGGACCTATTAATAAAGTGTCAGTTTTTCCTTTTGAGACCATTGTTTGAAATTCGGTTCCTCTTGAACCAAGTGTACCTTCTGGAACTTTAACAGTTAAACTGTCAGGATTTTTTTTACTAATTAAGCCTGATATAACTTTAAGGCTACCTTGTTTTACACTTGCAACTATTTTTCCATCGTTTGTCTTTGGATCAAATACAAATGTATCCATTACAACCTCTGAGTCTTCACCAACCGTAAAAGTAGACTGATCTAAAAGTAATATTTGAGTACCAGACCCTAATCCAGCATAAATTGTTTCATTTAAATAAACTTTATCACCAACTTTTAATTCTCTATTTTCAGATTTTACATTACCTGTGATAGCACCAACTATTCCAACAAGTTGTTTTTCAATAGTTAATTTTTCTTCAGCTTTACTATTTACACTTATCAAGAAAATCAAAGCCAAAAATGATGCGAGTAATTTTTTCATTCTGAAACATAACAAAAAACTGTGAAAAATAAACAAGCAAAACCTAGTTTGAGCAGTTAAAAATATCAATTTTTGTATTAAATTAATGCAAATAAGTAATAAGAAAAATTAATTAAGTCTAAATGACTTGGAAAAACTCAAAGAAAAGGAATCAGTTATATAATCGTAATTTAGTAAGTTTGCTTCTGAAATAATTTTTTCATAAGATAGGTTGATAAAAAGACTTCTATTTGGATCAATTTCTGGAAATATATCTCCAACAGCTTTGGTTAACATAACGTCAAAAGTATTAGTATAATCTGACCTTAACTTATTAGAATGTACACTGCTGTCCTCTTTTTTATAATCATTAAAACTAATACCATTACTGACTGCAACATAAGCCCATGGAAATGCAAAATTTAATCCAAAACTTAAATCATAAGTTTCATAATCATTTCCTGCATCAACTTTAGCATCAGAGTCTGAATAACCTAAACTTAATGTGGTAGAAATTATTTCTGTTAATATAAAGTCGTGTCCTAAAGTAAAACCATGTCCGATTGAGTTGGTTTCATTAGCAGTTGTGTCTGACAAATTAAGATTTCCTTTTGAATCTGAAAAAGAATATCCATAACTAAAAGAGTTTCTTTCCCCCACTGAAAAAAAACCTCCTATACCCCACATCTTTGAAAAACTATCTGCATCAGTTTGATAGTCTGATTTACTTAAAACAAAATAAGGACTTAAACTTTGATTACCCATAACAGTGTCTAAAGCAAAAGTTAAACCATAACTTTGAAAGTCATCGTCAGTTTCTTGATACTGCTCTGATGAAGTATGTGATAAATTTAATAAAAAAGAGGTCTCTTCTCCAATAGGTCTAGTGGCAGATAAACCAAAACCTCCGCTTAATGTTCTGTCGTATTTTGCAGAGTTGAAACCAACAATACTATCAGACTCACTTTTAATTCTTAATTTTGATACACTATTTACATTATCAGTATAAAGAGCACCAAATGACATATCTGCTGTTAGATTCCAAAGACTTGGCTCTCTATCTCTTAGTTCTTCTTCAATTTCTTGCAAAGTTTCTAAATCTTCGGGCTCTAAATCTCTTCTTAACTTCATTTCATTAATAATAGTATTTGCTTTTTCAGGCGAGTCGACTTGAACTAAAACAGACAGTAAATATAGTTTGATTTCAACACTATCTGGATAAAGCATGTTTAATCTTTCAAGAGTAGATATTGTTTGTTTAAAATTTCCCATTTTTCCTTGTTGCTGAGCATATTTTAGGTTTAAATCTAAATCATTAGGACTTTGTAAAATTTGCATATACGTAATATTTTTTTCTGAAGAGAAAACTGAAGTAGTAATTAAGAAAAAAGTTAAGATACATATTTTTTTAAATATATTTTTATTTAGAGACATAAGATCTGTAGGATATTAAGAATATTATATTTTTCAATTAATAACTTTAAAAATAACTATCATTTACCAATACTTATAATTGTCAAATCATCAGAAAGTGTTTGATTTTTACTTTCACCTGCAGCCTTTTTTAAGGCAACATTGATGCTATTTTTATGCCTGGATAATCCCGTTTCCATGCACATAAATCCTGCTTGCATAATAAAAACTAAAATTGCGCAATCTATAACCCAAAGAGTATCTATATTACTCGTAAGTATATCAATTACCTCTTGAGGCATCATTTATTTTAAATTATCTATAGATACTCATAGGATCGTAAAAACAATCCATATGCTCTAAGGTTTCAAAAAATATTTTATTAAGTTCACTAGAATGAACTGTTGGGCAAATTAATTCGCTATTAACTTCTGCCTGATAGTTTTGTTTAAAACTATTTATTGCAACGGAACTTGTTAGAGATGAAGTTGCTTGAGCAACTGTACCTCCAGAAGCTAATGTGACACCTGGACTTAGCATTGAAGAATATTGAGCACAATTAGTTATCAAAGGTAGAACAAGAATTAATAAAAGAGTTTTTAAATTCATAGTAGCAACTATTTACAACATTTATATTTTCAATCAATTTATTTTTATATGATCAATATTACTTAACATTTATTAGTTTTTAATTACTTTATTATTGTCTACTTACACCCAAATTGGCCAGTGAAGTATTTAATGTTTATTTAAAAAATTGATTAAATTATATTAAGGTTATTTTTAGCAGTCAGTTCCTCTAGTAAAATTGCCATTACGAGTTAGTGTAAGCACACATGGACTACTATCTGTGTCTTCAGAAGCAACGATATCATAATTAGAAGTGCCTGTGCTTGCAATACACATTATAAAACCTATATCTTTACCTATTAGATCACTTCCACCAAACAAATTTGTCTCGATTTCACCTGAACTTGTGTCACTTGGTGTGCAAGATCCAGACTCTTGAGTATAATAATTTCCTGAATTAGAAAACTCTTCGGTTTGTGCCAATAATATTTGCTGCATTATACTTTTTGCAGACTTTTCTTTTGTTCCTGAAATATATCCATTATAAGTTACGAGTCCTACAGCAGATATAATCCCAATAATTGCTACAACAACTAAAAGCTCCACCAGGGAGAAACCTGGTGAGCTTTTAAATTTTTTATTCAAACTTGACAATAGATTACTATTCTACTTCTACAGTATTAGTAATTATATCGGTAGCTCCATCATCAAATTGAGTAGCAACAGTTATATCGCCCGAGTCTGTGGCTGTCATTAACGTGTAACCTTTTCCAGTCAATGTACAGTCAGCTCCATCTTCTGCCTCTGTAGTTGCACTTACAACTCCTATACAAGATGGAGAATGAGGGTTTTTAAAATCTGAAAGTGCAGTTTCAGCCGCAGTAATAATTGACGAATTTGTCCGACCTTCACAAGTTAAACTTCCACTCATAGCAGTAGATTCTACTCCCATGTTACATTTCTGTATCTCTGCAGCAATATACTTTACAACAGAACCTTGATTTGATTTAGCCGCATTAACTTTTGCACTATTTGTGTAACCATTATAAGCAACAACTCCAACTGCTGCTAAAATTCCTATAATCGCAACAACAACTAATAGTTCTATTAATGTAAAACCTTTGTTATTTTTCATATATCCTCTTTAATTAATTAATTAATGTTGAAAATTTATAATAATTATCAATGATGTAAACTATAAATATTACCTAAATTTCACAAATATACGTGTTCGTTGGTCAATTTGGGTTTAATTATTAGATGTTTTTTGTTATTAGCTTATTACAATTTTAAAATAATGAAATTTAAAGTTACAGAAAGTGATAATATAAGTACCGTGTTCCTAAATGGAGAGATAGATATGGATATTGCAGACAATGTTAGAGAGATAATTTTTCCTTTAATAGACAATGGAAAAGAAGTTCATTTAAATTTAAAAGACGTAAAATATATGGACTCCTCAGGAATATCAGTAATCGTTGAGAGCAATCAGAGAGCAAAACAAAAAAATACCAAAGTTGAGCTTAAAGAAGTAAGCCAACCTGTTGAAAAAGTCTTAGCAATGACGAGGAAATTTTTATGACATATAAAGTTACTGAAGAAGGAAATTCTAGCACTGTATTTCTAGACGGTGAAATAGATATGGATAAAACAGAGGGTGCAAAAGAAGTTATTTTTCCCATTATAGACTCGGGAAAGGATGTTTTCTTAAACTTAAGTAATGTTCAATACATGGACTCTTCTGGTATTTCAGTTCTTATTGAAAGTCATCAGAAAGCCTTAGAGAAAGGAACTAAGCTTATCATTAAAGATGTTAGTAAATCAGTTTTAAAAGTAATAATGATGGCGAAACTAGAGCAAATTTTAAATTTGGAGTAATTCAATTAAATGAATACTGAAGTTGCAGATCCATCGAGTTTATCCGAAAAAAAGGATTTCTTAGTAAGATCTTCAAGCCTAAAAGATGTAAGAAGTTTCTCTAGGGAAGTTTTTGAAAAATTTAAGATTGATGAAGATTTAAGAGAGGAATTAGTTTTAGCAATTGCTGAAGCTGCACAGAATATTGTAAAACACGCTTACAAGGATTTTCCCGATACTGAGGACAGAATGGCTGTCAGAATTTCTTGCACAGATAAAGAGCTTGAAATTTCCTTTTTTGATAAAGGAAAACCAGTAGAAAAAAGTAAGGTTAAACATAGAGCAATAGATGACGTTAAGCCAGGAGGCCTTGGAACTTTTTTTATCCAAGAAATAATGGACTCTATTAAATTTCAAGAAGGCGATAAGCCTTGGATAAATAATTTAGTTTTAACGAAAAAATTATAAATTAATTTATTAGAGCACCAACATTAAATATTGGAGAATACATCGCTATCATTAATCCTCCAATCATTACACCCATAAAAACAATCATGATTGGTTCAATCAAACTGGACATATTATCGACAGTAGTATCAAATTCTTCCTCATAGTAAGAGGCTACAGAATTAAACATTTCATCTAATTGACCAGTTTGTTCACCAACAGAAATTAATTGACTAAAAGTTGGTGGAAAAAGTGGTTCTTTTAAAAAAAGTTTTGTTAATGTGTCTCCTGAGAAAACACCTTTTTTAACATTCTCTAGAGCATCTGTTACAACATCATTGTTACTTACAGATTTTGCAATCTCTAAACTTTCTAACAAGTTTACACCTGCTGCACTTAGATTTCCCATAATTAATGAAATTCTAGCTAACATAGATTTTAAAATCATATCACCAAATAAAGGTAATCTTAAAACTTGCTTGTGCCATCTAAAACGAATTGCGGCATTTTTTTTTGTGATAAACCTAAATCCAAAAAAGCCAATTATTCCTCCAAAAAAGATTACTTTTCCACCAGTCCCTCTTAAAAAATCACTCATTGCCATAATAGTAGCAGTGGCTGCTGGTAACTCTAAACCCATCCCGTCATACATTTTTGCGAAAACTGGAACTACTTTGACTAACATAAAAGCACTTACAGTTATTGCTACTGTAAACATTATCGCTGGATACATTAAAGCAGATTTAATTTTTTTCTTAATTTTCTCTTTTTTTTCGAGTGACTCTACAATCTTTAATAAAAAAACATCTAGTTTACCACTAGCTTCACCTGCCTTAATCAAGTTCACATATACATTGTCAAACTGTTGAGGGTATTTTTCAAAACATTTAGATAAGTTAACACCACCCTCCAAACTCTTTCTAATATCCTCAATTATATCCTTAATACCTTGGCCCTCCATTTGATCTCTTAGCATTGCTAGAACTTGGAGGATTGGCAAACCTGCTTTAACCATGGTCGCAAATTGTTTTGAAAATATAAGAATATCCTCTACTTTTACTTTTTTACTCTTTCCAAAAAGAGAAGATCCTTTTTTCTTCTTTTTTTCACCAGCTTTGTTCTTGGACTTGATAATATTTGTGATTATTATTTTTTTTTCTTTTAATAAATGTGAAGCTTCGTCAAGATTGATTGCCTCTATGTCACCTTCAATATATTTACCATCAGATATTCCTTTGTAAGTAAAAGCTTCCATTTTTATTCACTCGATAGGACTCTTTCATATTCTCTAAAATTAAGCTCTCCTGATGCAATTAATCTTCTCCCCATATCTTGCATTTGTTGAAAACCTTCTTTTAAAGCTATTTCCCTTAATTCTGGAGTAGTTGCTTTTCTTAATATCGCCTCTTTAATTGGTTTAGATACAACTAAAATTTCATAAATACCTTGTCTGCCTTTATAACCTGTATTACTACATTTTGGGCAACCCTTACCTTTTACAGCTTTAACTCTAGATGCAAGCTCTGCGGAAAAACCTAAATCCTGTAAAACTTTTGGAGTAACATCGTCATCTGGAACTTTACACTCTTTACAATTTTTTCTAGCTAGACGTTGCGCTACAACTAACTGGGTTGCGGCACTGATTAAATAATCAGGTGTTCCCATATTTTGTAGCCTAGTAATTGTACTTGGCGCATCATTAGTGTGAAGTGTGCTAAATACCAAATGTCCTGTTAGTGCAGCTTTTAAACCAATATCAACAGTTTCTTTATCTCGCATTTCTCCAACTAATATGATTTCAGGGTCTTGTCTTAAAAAAGATCTAAGTGCTGAGGCAAATGTTAAACCAATATGATCTTTAATTTGAACTTGTCCTACTCCATCTAATTCATATTCAACAGGATCTTCAGCAGTTAATATATTTAAATGAGGTTTACTAACTTCTTTTAAGATACTATATAAAGTTGTCGATTTTCCTGAACCAGTTGGGCCTGTAACCAAAATAAGCCCTTGAGTAGAGTGAATACTTTTTCTTAAACTCTTAAGATCTTGATCCTCAAAATTTAGTTGTTCTAGAGTGATATCCCCAGCATCCTTGTTAAGGATACGCATAACAATTCTCTCATTGTTTGCAGTTGGTAATATAGATAAACGAAGATCGACTACTTTATTTTCTATTTTAAAATTAATTGCACCATCTTGTGGTAATCTTCTTTCTGCAATATCTAATTTACCCATAATTTTAAATCGAGTAACAACTGCACCATAATTATCATGAAGAAATTGTTTATATTGTTCTTGTTCTTGTAACATTCCATCTAATCGATATCGAACTCTTGAAGTAAATCTATATGGCTCAATGTGGATATCACTTACTCCCATTTTAATTGCTTCTGCAACCACAGCAGTACTAAATTTTATTACCTCTGACTCGTTTTCTATTGCTTCAATATCTTCTTCAGGAGCCTTTTCTAAAACTTCACCAGCATCTCCTAAATCAGATTCAAAAGTTTTTATTTTTTTTCTATTATCATCACGGATTGATGCAATGGTTACTTCATCAGTTTCACTAGCCAACCTCTCAATATATTCTGAGATATCAGAAATTTTTGCAGCATGTAATTCAATGTTTTTTTTAGTTATTGCTTTTAAATTTCTCATCAGTCCAAGCTTTGAGCTATCTGGAATGGCGATGTGAAGAGTTTTTCCATCAATTTTAAAAGGTGCTACGAAATTTACTTTTATATAGTTAGATGGTAAGACTGTTTTTACTTCTTCAGTAATTTCAACTTTTTTTAAATCAACAGTTTCTAGGTTTTGTTCTTTAATTAATAGATCTATAATTCTCTTTTCATCTGTAAGTTTTAATTCAAAAATAGCATCTATTTGAGATTTATTATTTTCGGTGCTTACTTTTTTAATGTTAATTAAATCTTTTCCTGAAATAATATCGTTATCAATTAAGACATTGACTAAATTAATTTCACTTTCTCTACTAATTTTAAGCATTATAAAATCCTTGGAGCAATAAATACTAACATCTCTGTCATACTATCAGATTTGTTTTTTCCCGACATAAGTTTTCCAACAACTGGAACTTTTTTCACACCTGGTACTCCTTGTTTAGTATTAGAAGTGCTATTTTTCTTAATTCCACCAATTACTACAATATCTCCATCAGCAATAAGCAATTTTGTATTAATTTCCATAGTGTTTATTCCTGGAGTTCCTGCTCCCCGGTCTACTGGACGATCATTATTAACAACAATTTGTAGCATCACATTCCCATCACCAATTATATTAGGTGTCACTGTAAGCTTTAAAGCAGCATCTGCAAAAGTGTCTGAACCTTCACCTCCAGAAACAGGAATTTGTTCACCTTGCTTAATACTTGCAGTTTGATTATCTAAAGTGAATAATTTTGGGTTGGAAACTGTTTTTGATAAACCTTCGCTTTCTAATGCATCAAGTTCTATTTTTAATACAGCTGAGCCAGTTCTTCTCAAAATACCTATTCCACTTGTCGCATTAGCTGCACCAAAGTTAAAAAGATTATCTCCTCCGCCTATTGCAGCAGTGGTATCACTTATTTGTGCTCCAGCTCCACCTGGTGCACCAACAGAACTTCCATCTATTGTACCACCCACTCTTTCACGATTTCTGGTGTAAGCTGCACCCATTTTTCTTCCTAATGCCTGTACAAAGTCTGATGTTGCTTCTACAATAAAAGCCTCGATTAATACTTGTTGAGTTCTTTTATCTATCTCTCTTATAACTTTATCAACTATATCTAAATCTTTCTCTTTACCTCTTACAATTATTGATCTTGTTGTTACTTCCTCAGTAACTTGTATAGGTATAAAGTTTTGATTAGTACCAACAGTTGTAAATAATTCTGTTATAGTCGCTTTAGCTTCTGCAGGTGAAATATAATACAATCTAAAAATTTCAGAAATGATAGGTTCAACTGAGTCTTCGAGTTCTACTTTCTTTTTAACTGCTGAAGCTCTACTCGATTTATAACTTTCTTGTGAGGTCAAATTAGTTGGTGTTGATACTCTTATTATATTACTTGCGACATCAATATCAGCTGCATAACTTTTTAAATCTAACAATGCGTTAAACGCTTTATCCCAAGGAACATTTTCTAATTCCGCAGTAATTGATCCAGCTACTTCATCGCCTACTAGTATGTTAATATTCCCTATTTCAGACATCAAAGTCATCGCTTCTTTAAAATCAAGATTTTGAAACTTAAATGAAACATTCTGTTTTAAAGATTCAAACTCTTCAGAAATTAATAAATAATTTCTTTCTTTTACAGATGATAATTGTTTTCTTTTATTTAACTTTATGACATCGCCCTCAACCGGAGTCGGTCCCATTTTAACGGTCTTTTCTACCTCTTTTTTTCCGAGCTGTTTAATATCAGTCTTAATAAGGGGAGTATCATGTTTAAAACCTTTATTTGCCATTTTTTCCGCACAACCAGTTAAAAACAAAATAAAAAAAGGAACTATAAATAATAAAAGTGATTTATTTTTAAATTTCATAATTTAATAACTTTTTTCTGTAATTTGATTTTTAAAATTTATTACCATTAATGATTCACCATTCTTCTCAAATACTGCTTCTTTATTATTCACTGCAATTAACTTAACCCCTGGACTCAATTCCTCAAACATACTTAAGGTTATTAAGTCTCCACCAGAATTTATTAATGATACAAATCCTTGATCATCATCAGAGGTCATTACTGCGGCCAATTTGAATTTATATAAGCTCATCTCATTTTGGGCTTCCTTAGGATCACTTGCTAATATAGCACCTCCACCCGTTAATGAACTATCTCCCACAAAAGGATCATTTAGTGGAAGTGGTTCTTCGTTATTAATTTCAGTTGCTATGTTCGATTGTGATTTAGCTTGCTTTTCTTTTACTTTTTGATTTATCTCTTTTGCTTTCTCAATAATATTTTGCTCTGAATTATGACTATCAGCCATTGATACATTTGATGTATATATTATAAAGAGTAATGAAATAATAACTATTCTAAAAAAACTCATCTGGTAACCCCACTATTGTTAATGTTCCTTTAACTTTTATCGCTCCAGTTGAATCTCCTTTTACCACCTGTATAGACTCTTTGTCAAAGTTTAACATCTTGTTAGAAAGTGATATCGCTCTCTTAAATTTGATATATCCAATAAAATTGCCTTTAATTTCAAAGTCAACTGGGATCAAATAATACGCGATATTCTTGACATTTTTAACCTGATTTTTTTTAGTTTTCTTTTTTTTAGCTTTTTTTCCATCTGCTTTAGCTAACGCTTGTGCTTTTAAAACTTCTTTGATGCCTTTTTTTTCAATTCTAGAAATGACTAAATCGTTTTGTCCCGCATATTCACTTAAGGTCTGATAAAGTCCTTCTACCTCTGCTTTTGAGTGAAACAAACTAGAATACTTTTCATAATCAGGTTTAAGCTTTTTTATTCTTACTTTCATTGAATTAATTTCTTTAATAAATTTTTCTGTCTCTTGTTTTTTTAAATTCATATCATCTAGTTTTGCTTTTCTGGACTCAACCATTGGATTTAAAATTGCGTAATATAAGATTAAGAATAAAATAATAGCACCAGCAATAATTCCTATTTTTGTGAGCATTTTTTTATTTGCTAATAATTTTGTAAACTGATCTTTAATGTCAGTCATATTTAAATTTTTTAAATCAATATTCATTGCCATAATTAACCTCTTTTAATTTTCACAAATACTCTAAAACCTTTCATTGTTGCAGAACCTGCTGTTCCTTTTGGTAGTCGCATGGAAGATAGTGAAGCTTGCTCAACTAATTTTTGTTTACTCAAATTATCTATGAACTTTAATATATCTTGATCACTTGCGGCAACACCTTGGATTACTATTTCTCTACTTCCATTAAACTCAACTTGATCAAATCTTACTCTGTTAGGAACACTTGATGCCACTTGAGCTAAAATTCTATACGTTAATTCTTTATTTGAAGAAAGAGATTTGCTGAGTTTCAAAGATGTATTAATTATACCAAGTTCTTTTGAAACTATTTTTTTTTGTTTTACTATTTTAGAATGCTCAGCTTTAACATTTTCGTATTGTTTTAATTTTGCATTGTATGAAAAAATATTCCAAAAAGATAAGCCAAATAATACTAAATAAATAGCTGCTACAGTGGCTGTTATTCCTTTAAAAGCAAAACCAGAAATAGCTTTCATCTTTTTTTGTTTCATGACATTTGATCTGTCAGGTAATAAGTTAATATTTTTTACCGCAGTAACAAATTTATAGTATCCAAAGACATCAAGTTTTCTAAAAGCTAAACCCACAGCTGTAGATAAGTAAGATCTATTGACTTTGCTGTCTAAAATTGTTTGATTTTGACTTGGAATTATTAATCCCTCAGTTGGATCAAAAGTATTAAAACCAACATTCATTAAACTTTTTCTAAAACTTCCTAAATACTCTTCAACATTTTCGATGTCTGAAGCTACTTTGATACTTCTTATTCTTTTTTCATATTTTGTTTCAAAATCTTGTATAGCTTGTTTTACTTGAGTGACATACCTTCTAACTAAGCCTTCTTTTTCTTCAGCATCCTGGGAATCTTGTAAAATTTTTCTATCTTGGCCTCTTATAAAAATATCAGTAATTATTGGATTATTATCAAAAAGTATCATCAAATAATTTTCATCTAAACCAAACTCTAAAACTGCTGTTAGATTTGCGTCCTCTTGCTTATTCGTAAGTTGATTTGATTGATCTACTGCTGACTTTAATGCGAAACATTTAACGTCGATAATAACAGGATTTAAACCTGCATTTTTAATTATTGAAGTATAACTATTAATATCTGTTAATTTTGAGGCAACAAATAAAATGTCCATCGTATTATCTTTTTGATTTCTGTTAATCACTTGATGGAAAATAGAATAATCTTCTAAGTTATCTGTTAGTTGAACTAAATTTTCCCATAATGAGTTTGTTTCAATTGCCTTAGCTAATTCCTCATCTTTCATTAAAGGTGCTGTTACAACTCTTATTATTGCACTTGTTACAGGAATAGATATAGCGACATTCGGTGAGGATATTTTGTATTTTTGTATAGCTAAAGATAATTCTTCTGAAAATTTTTCAGCGTTTTCTATTGGAGTGCTATCGTCAGTTATGTTAACAGGATGAATATACAGTTTATCTAATACCCATTGATTGGCTTTATTGCTCGAAACTTGAGCCAATCTTATTTCTTTGTTCGCTAACTCCACTCCTAATATTTCTTCACCTTGAACACTAGACTTTCCTAATTTTGATTTAAAGAAATTTTCAAATTTTGATTTAAAATTACCTACTTTAGATTTATTTAATGATGATTTCTTAAAATTATTTGCAAAAGATGGTTTCTTTAATTTTATATCTTTTAATTTTCCAAAAATATTTGAAAGTTTACCTTTTAATTGCTCTTGTTTACTCAGCTCAGTATTTTCAGGTGATGTAACTGCAGCAGTTTGTTTTTCATTTTGACTTTCAGTGTTATCAATTGGTTTTGAAACTTTTTCTAATTCTATTTTTGTATCTTGATTATCTTGATTGTTATTAATAGAAGATGTGTTTTCATTATCGGTGTTTTGATTTTCATTAGATTGGTTTTCATTAATTTGATTTTTTAATCTTTCACTCTCTTCTTGAACATCATCAAACCATTTTTCCAAAATTGGAATTGCTTGATCTAAATTTGTTGTACCAGAAGATGAAATTTTTTGTTTTCCATCAATGTAAAGTCTGCCAACCCAATTTTTTGATTTTAATTCTCCCTTATATTTATCTTGTCGAACATAAATATGTAACCGACCATCTTTTTTATGGATAACTTGATGTCCCGAACCATTTTCTTCATCTTTTTTTTCATTTGAAACATCAAAAACTTGCTTTTGATCATTGTCTTGATCGCTTGTCTCATTATTTTCTGTATCTAAGTTTTGGTTTTCATCTTTTTTTTCACCAGATGTTTCTGAAGTCGCAGTCTGATTATTATTTTGATCATTATTTTGATTTTCAACGTTTGTTGGTTCATTATTTGAATAATTTGCACTCTCAGGTTGATTATTTTCTTCAACCGTTGGTTTATTCTCTGATTCAGTGTCAGTAGTATCTACACTGATATTTTTTTTTTCATCATCTTGATCACTCATATTCAACCTATAAATGTTTTCTCTAACACAATTTAAAGAATCTCTAACACAAAAATTTAATTTAGTCTAACTCAATAAATTATTTTATGTTCATTATGGGTTGAAATAACAAAAAAGTGTTTAAAATAGCCATTTTTATTAATTTAAGCAAAAAAATATAAATTAAAAAAAATTTTCAATTTTTTGATTTACTCTAACACAAAATATAAAATATGATTGTGTTAGAGTAATTTATATTTGTGTTAGAATATATTCATTATTTCTTAAAATCGAAAAAGTAAATAAAATCAACAAATTTTGAATTTTAAGTTAAAACTTATTTTTTTGTGTTAGAGTTAATTTTATTGTGTTAGAGATAAAATTTTTTATAAATTTTTTATCTCTGTTGTAATATTTTAATACTACTGATTATAAAATGATTAAGAAAATTTGATTTTTAAACAAAAATCAATTTTTTTTAAAAAAAATTAAGCAAATTTTTCAATTTGAAGGCGAATTTATCAAAAAATTCATAAAAAACTATCTTAAAACTTTAATTTGGGTTTCCTTTTATGTCAGTAGTCAATTCTTGATAAAACATTACTGATATTGCGTTTAAATTTCTTATTACCCTTTGATAATCCCATTGAAGATCGACATCACTGCAATTTAGTTCTTTAAAATAATAAACTTCTGTTAATGGAATAGCTGGCACAATCTCTGCTGCAATAATATTTAAATCATTTGTTTTTTTTTCAATAGTAAAATTATATCTACAAACGTTTGATGTTGCCCAGTACATCAAAGAAGTAATAACAATTGCAACTATAATCATTACTTTACTTATTCCGAACATAAAAAAGGAATTTATATTCCATCAACAACAACAATTGTCAAATCATCTTTTTGAATTCGACCAGACTTAATAATATCTTCAACAATTTTATTTAATCTTTCATAATTAGGATTTTGTTGATACTTTTTAATATAACTTTTGAATCCATCAGACTCTAACATGTCTCCTTTAGTGTTTTTTATTTCTGTAATACCATCTGTGAAAATATACATTGAACTTTTTGAAAAATTAATTTTTGTTTCTTTAAATCTAAATTTAGGTGCAATACCTAATGGTGGTCCTGCTTCCTCGAAATTAGAAAAATTTCCATCATTAGTATAAATTAATGGAGGTTCATGTCCTGCATTAGCTAAAGTTAATTCTTTTTTATTACTATCGTAAATTCCAATCAACATAGTTACAAACATTCCTCTTGATGTTGTTTCACATATTTCTGAATTTAAAATATTTAAAAGTTCTGCTGCTGAAAAATTTGTTTTACTCAAGCATCTATATAAGCTTGAAGCCTTCGACATTAACAATGAGGATTTAATTCCTTTACCTGAAACATCTGCAACTCCAAAACCATAAACTCCTTTTGAAAGTTCCGCAAAATTATAAAAATCTCCTGAAACAACTTTTGCTGGAATATTAATACCTGCTATTGGAAAATTTTCTTTTTGGTTTTGTGATAGCAATGTTTTTTGTATCTCACCAACTATCTCTATTTCTTTTTGCATTCTATTCTTATCTATTAAATCTTTTGCCATCTTTGCATTATTAATTGCTAAAGCTGCTGGTCCAGATAATGTTTCTAAAAGTTTTCTATCATTCTCTTCAAATAGTTTGTTATTTGTTTTTTTATTTAAACAATGAATCACGCCAATGCATTCGTCTGAAACAATTAATGGAGAACATAAAACAGAATAAGTTGTAAAATTTGTTTTATTATCTAGATCAAAATAAAATTCAGCAATTTCTCTTACATCTTTTCGAACATCACCCACTCTAATACATTTTTTCATTGCTGCCGCTTTACCCATTACACCTTGAGTGATAGGTATTTCAAAATCCTCGAGGTATGCTTGATGTTTTGATGCAATGCATTGAAACATTTGAATTTTTTGATCTATCAAAAAAATATTAGCTGCTTGTGCATTAATTCTTTTAATAATCAGTTCTAACGAGTTATTTAATGTTTCTTTTAAATCAAGAGATTTTGCAAACTCTTGGTTCATTTTAGTGACCAGTTCTAAATCTTTACTACTAGTATCATCTATTTGAGTTGTTTCTTTTTTTTTTACGCCAAAAAACATGTTATTTATGAATTGATATTCGTTAGTATTTTGATAATTTTGAGCTTGATGGAAATCATTGTTCATACGCCTAATTTCTATTTGCACCTTACAGATGCAATTGTGTTTATCCAATACTGCATTAATGGGCTCATAGAATTTTCCTCTCAAATTAAACTATAAATTGTGTTCTATATTATAGTATTTATCTTTGGAAGTATATGGGGGAGTTTTTGTAATGTGTGTATTCGGAGAATGCCAGATAATATTAGTGTTATAGGAGGGAGATCCCATTGTCCTTCATGTAAAAAACAAATTAGATGGTATGATAACATTCCTTTATTGTCATTTATAATTCTAAAAGCTCAATGTAGAGATTGTACGTCAAAGATAAATTCAAAGTATTTCATAGTAGAATTAGTTTCTGCACTTAGTTTTGTTCTAATATTTTTTTTATTTGGTTTTTCACTTACTACTATTTTGTTTTTTGTTTTAAGTATCAGTTTTATAATTATTTTTTTTATAGATCTAGAGCATTTTATAATTCCAAATGAATTGACTTATCCATTAATGGTACTAGGTTTTTTAAAATCATTTGATCCAAATTTAAATACTAATTTGTTTCCAAATTTTATAAACTCTTTATTGGGTGGTTTCTTAGGTTATTTTTTGATTTGGTTTATTATTTTAATTTATAAAAAATTAAGAAACAAAGAGGGAATGGGACTTGGTGATGCGAAATTACTTTCTGTGATTGGTTTTTGGTTTGGTTGGGTTTCAATTCCTTTTGTCATCTTCTTTTCCTCTACAGTAGCATTGATCAGTGTCATACCAGATTTGATTAAAAGTAAAAAAGATCTTTCTTCTCAAATACCTTTTGGTCCTTACCTCATAGTAGGATGTATTATTTTTCTTTTTTTTATAAACCAGATTAAATTATTTATAAATTGAAAACTTTTTTATTCATCAATATTATTATTACTGCTTTGAGTATATTTATTTTAATATATGCATACTCTTTAAAATTTTTTCCAAAAAGATGGAGAAAAAAAATTAAACAAGATACAATTGTTGGTTTAACAATTATATTTGTTACAATGGTTAGTATGTTTATGTGGGTTATATATTTCTATTATAAATTATTTGAGCCTCTTAAAATCACTTTAGAGTTGATCACTTAATTAAAAACCTGTATCTCGCCAACCACCTCTGTTTGACAAAACCTCACCAGGAACTGCTAAAATAGAATATAAAGTTTCAGGGTTCTCACTTGGTCCTGCAACATTAGCAAATAATTTATCTCCAAATATTACTAATTCAGATAAAACACCTTCCCTTACAAATGTGCAGTCTCTTCCGTTAGGTGAAGCACCTTTTGATAATTTATGTGAGTCATTTGTTCCACATTCATCATCTGCTACACAGATATATGCATTTCCAATATTACATCTATTTGACCCAGGAGGTGGTTCGTATACTGGAAAATATACTTTTCCTTTAAATAAAGTTGGTGGTGCAGATGCTTTTTTAAAAGTATGCTGCATTCCAGAGCTTAAGTCATCTAAATGAATTACCCATGCACTCTCTGCCTCTGGACAACTCGATCCATCAGTATCACCAGTTACATCCGAACAGTCTGTTGCATCATCGATTGATCTAGCATTGTTTGCGCCTTGATGTGCTGCAGCTGTGAAGGTCGCATCTCCAAATGATGGGATCACTACATTATTTAAATGATTAAAGTAAGGGTAATCAAAATCTCTTACTCCATACAAAATATTATCCATAAATTGCCCATTGTCTCCTAGTTTACTAAAATCTCCAGTTCCTCCAAATAACCAAAAATCTTTACTTGTTACACCAATACCAGCATCCATAGAGAAAAAAGTATATCTTCTATTTGTAGTATTAGCATTCAATCTAAATAATGTTGTTTGATCAAAAAGTTTTGCACCATTTACTGTAGAGTCTGTTAAATTTATTTTGGTAATTTTGCCTTCTCTGTCATTTATGTAAACCATTGCTCCTCGCCATGGAATACCAAAAGCTGTGTCTGGCGTAATTACAAGCGGAGATGTCGGAACAGCATTACTAATATCACTTCCATTTGGTGTTTCAATTACATCAGCGCCAATTATAGCACCATTTGGTGATGTATCTACAATTGTAACTGGTCCACCATTGGCTGCTCCTCCATATAATTTTCCTGGATTTTCTATATCATCTAACTCAACTAAATATACAGCAGAACCTGCGCATAAATTATTGTTAGACATTCCAGCTCCCATTATTGCTACATACTTATCATTTACCGGGTCATCACTTTCACCTGGAATATCAGAAGGTAATCTAACTATTCGTGGAGTAGACCATGTTTCACCTAATTTACTATAATCAAAATCAGGATCAATTCCAGAAGCTACTGTGCATGATGTTTGAACAAAAATTTCATCAGATGTTCTAATTTCATTTGGGCTACCACCGTGATTAATTGTTCTAACACCTGGGAAGGTAATTTCAAGTTGGCCATTTACCATCTTTGCTTCAGTAAACCGAATTGGCACGTAAGAACCATCAACCATCTGAGTAACATTTAATAAATCTGAGTCAATTGCTTGATTATTTGGAGTATCAAACACCAATTGATTAAATGTAAAAGTTTGACCTCTAAAACAAGACGAGGTTCCATTAGTAATAAAATCTACAGAAACATCACCATTAGTCTGGCATACTGCAATATTATCTTGATTTGTTTCACCTTCATCTCCATCCAATTCAATTGCTGCGTTTAAGTTATCGAGAGCCTTTTGGCCTTCTAGTGAATTTGCTAAGCTTACAGAACCTGAAGAATAAGACTCTTCCCTAACTGTTCCCTCATGATCTGTAATGTAAACAACATTATTTATGTAATCATTGTAAACAGTAAACATGTGTAATGGCCCTATTCCATCTTCTATAAGTGGATTAGTAACATCTAGTACTGAAAAACCAGATCCACCTCGTCCAAATGGAACAAATAAAATAGTGTGCCAACTAGGAGTTGTTTCTGGTATGCCAGCAGTATCTAAACCTTTCATAAACACATCGTGCACTACTGGAGAGCCATCAACTCCAAATATTGCATTGCTTCCTCCTTTAGTTTGACTATCAACTCCACGGTCAAGAGCTTTGTTTATAATATTAGGTAATTTTCCAATTAATAATGGTGGAAGAAATGCCCATTCTTCATCTCCTGTTTCAGCATTAAATGCATGAAGTAACCCACTATTAGAACCTGCATACAAAATATTTCTTCTGTTTGCATGTTGTGACTTAAAACCTTGGTAATTGTTAATTGTTCTAAAATAAGCTTCTTGATTATTATCAGTAAATTGAACATTGCCATCTGGTGCACCTATTTCAACTAACTGAGAGTGATATATGTCACCAAGTACATGTTCTCTTACCTCAGTTCTATCACAATTTCCATTGTAATCGAAAAAATCTTGACCAGCTAAAAATCGAAGAAGACCATCTCGTTCCTCTTTTCCTGTATCGTCTGTACCACCACATTGTGAGCTAGAAGTGTAATAGTTTGTAATAGCATAACCTAATCTTTCCATGTCTTCTTCTAACATTGGTGCAGTTATATCGTTAACATTATCCCATGGAAATAAGGATTGATCTCCAATATAAGTTCCCTCTGGATCATCAATGGCTGTCCATATATTTCTAGTATCCGCGTCGTGATAGTCTCCTGCAGTTCCTACAGACTGAAGACGTACTCTTTCTGCTGCATCCCAATTTCCAGGAGAGTCAGGATCATGTTCTACTGTTCCATCAGCATTTAAAGTTTTTCTTAAAATAGTACCTTTCCATTCACCAAATTGCTCATAAGCAAATTGCGCTTGGTATAATGAACCTCCTTGCTGAATAGTTGCAGTGATTGATGGAGCAGTAAATGCTAATCTTTCAGCCAATATTTGTCTAATTTTTTGTTGAAGTGCTGTTTGAAGTTCTACTGGAGTTCTAGCAACAATTGTGGCTTCACAATCTGAAGCTCCAGCTGTATCACAAGAACCATGTATAGCTAATTGATCAAATGACTCCATTCCAGCTGCACTAATTCCATCTCCATATGCAACCATTAAACTTTTAACGCCTAGCTCAGTCCTTAATCTATCCAATCTACCAGCTGTTCTTCCTTTGAAATTATCAGATGCTGTTCCAGTACTTGTTTGTCTTCCATCACCAATAACAATTACATAGTTCAACTGACAATCAGAATTTGGGTCATGTGGAGAAACTGGACCAAAAAAATAATCATGGGCTATCTGAGAAAAAGCCTCAGAATCTGTTCCAAAGTCTGTACCTTGTCGTGCAACAATTGGTATAGCTTTATTGGCACCCTCTGGACCGATTCCAACGTTTAAACAAGAATTACGAGTACATACTGTACTGGTGCCGTTAGGATGAGTACCTCTCCAACCACCGTAATATGAACAACGGGTATTATTATCGTGACACCAAGAACCACCACGAGGTTTTGTTCTTTTACTTAAACCTCTTTCTCCTGAATTCCAATGACCGTAACCAAAATTTGCACCAGTTGTTAAAGTGGTGTCTGATAACACTGCAAGAATTGCACGCTTTGCACCTTCCAATCTTGATAATCGTGTTCCACCATATTGTATTTGCCAAGCTGTATCTTTATTTGCTGCAACAAATCTGGAATCAAGTAATTCGTCTACATAACCTGAATGAGCAAAGATAATTCTTTCTTGTCCTGCTGAACCTGAGACATCTACAGTTGAAACTTGACCTGTTACGTTTATGTCATCTCCAGCTATAGTCCCTGGATCTCCAACATTTTCAGAGAAACTTTCTGTTCCTACAGTCACTGTTGCGGTACAAGCACTATTTGAAGTGAATTCTACTTTTTGAAATCTATCTCCTAAACCTCCAACATAAAAAGCGTTATCATCATTGGGATCTATATCAAATTTTTGTATTCCCAAAACATCATCACCAGTATTACGACTACTTCCATTACAAAATCTAGTGTGCATAGAACTGTTACCAATTACAGGATGTCCTGAAACTATTCTTGTTGTATACCCATATAAATTATTATCATCTGCAATATACATCATAGTTGAATTACTATTTAGTCTTAAAGAAGTGCCATCATACAACCTTCCCCATTGAGTTGTTCTTCCTTTACCTCTACCAGATACTTGTTCACATCTTCCCCTAGCAAAATTACAAGAGATCTGAAATGCATTTTTACCAATTTTACCATGACCTGCAAAAATCATTTCTCCATTAGCATTTTGACTAATGTCAAAAGATCTTATTTGATAGCCTTTACTTTTACTAACTGTTGGAGTTATAGCGAGCCTACATCTATATTGGGAGTCAAGAGCAATGAATGCCGTATTAGAATTATTAGGCTGATTTTGAGAAACGAATAACAAATTTTCATTATTAATGTTTGTTCCAGCAACTGTAACTCCAGCCATATACTTTACAGTGCCCAACATTCTATTATTACTGGTAAATCGATTCGTCCCAACACTTCCATCTCTTATTCGCCAATCACAAGTATTGTCTCTACCGCTAGGGCCCCATACTCTGGTCTCATAAGTATCTCCATTATCTCTTGTCCCATTAAAGTTTATTCTCTCTCCTGATGAATTAAGGAGATATAAACCTCCTTCGTTTTTATCCGCTGATGAGATAACTCTATTGCCGTCACCGTCTATGGTTGATGAATATACATTAGGTAAACCATCGCCTATTTTATTATTCATACTAATAGAACTATCTAACAAAATTAAAATATTAGCTGGGACATCACCTTCTCCAGATCCTGGTGGAAGTGGTTTAGCATTTATTAATTGATAAAAATTAAAAACTAAAATCAATGAAATTAATATTCTAAAAAATTTTTTCATAAATCTATTCAACTCTTAAAACATCAGGGCCAGACATATATTCTCTAAACTCCGGTTTGGTAATTATTAAAGTTTCAAAATTTCCTTGTGAATGCTCTACTCGTCCATAAATAACCTCATCACCAAATGATGTCATCCTTACCCCTCCAGTCCAATTATCATCAATCTCTTCCTCTGTAGAATAACCTAAAGTATTTTTAGCTAAAACTAATATATTGCCATTTGTAGCTTCACCCCTGACACCTTCAATTTCAGTTGCAATAATTTTACTCTCTCTAACAAATACACGTAACCAAGTATTTTCTAATTCGGGATTATCACAAAGACTAAAGCTATCATACTCTTTTACTAAAGTTAGAGAACCGCTGTCTTCATTAGTAGGATCATCTAAAAGGTCGTATTTTTCAATAATATTAGAAATTGGAATACCAATTTGCTCTTTCAAAAATTCACATGCAACACTTTCGCTTATGCTGCTAAAGAACAAAAAAATTGAAAAAATTCCAATACAAATTCTTTTCATACTTTAATAATACCCCAATTTTTAAAGAAAATAAAATTGGACAAATAATCTTTAGTGGCCATTTTGCGCTTAACTAGACAATACTACCAAAGTTTCTAAAGGAATTAAGATCTCTGGATCTTCATACTCATCTAGATCTGCCCCATTTGGCATTAAATACCCACAACCATATATTCTATATGAAGTTCCTTGTCTTTGAACATTGGTAGAAGTTTTTTTAAGACTTCCTCCTGCACCTTTAAAAGTTGAGGCACCAACATTAATTGAAAAAAATTCATATCGAAACCTTTTCAAATATTCAGTTTCTTTTTCTGCATCATCTACTGCTAATCCAACATCATCTGGATTATTCAAAATTGGTTCTATTAAATTTCCAAAATTTACATTAACAAAATGATCTGTGACTAATGTCAAATCTCCTCCCCCATCTTTTCTAATTAAATTTCTAAAACTTTGAAAACAAGGAGTTTCAACAGGAGTAATAAGATTTCTTGGTATATCTCTGCGATCTGTATCTCTTGCTAAACCATTTATTGCTATAGCTCGAAGTTGATCAATATAATTATTATGTTCTGTGATCTCTGTGGCAGTAGATCCAACTGGGGGAGTTGCAATAGTTGCAATTTCTGTCCAAGTTCCTATCATCCTATTAACTATTCTCTTCTCTGCTTCTATTAAAGCATGTTCTGCAACATAAAAAGTTTGTTGGTATTGATCACTAGTATTATTGCTTTGATGATCACCTGAAGAAATTACTATTAAAGCTCCCCCCATCAAAGACATTACCAATAGTAACACCATTGACAGAATTAAAGTAAATCCATTTTGATTATTTTTTTTCATTAGAATATATCCTGTCCCACTATATTTCTTGTATATACTGTCACCACCACATTATCTCTTAAGTTTCTGTCAGAAAATGATCTTATGGTTCTTGAAAATCCAGTTAGTTGTCTTTCTTTTCCCTGTCTGCTTTCAAATCTAAAAAAAGGCTTTTCAGAAATAAAAGCTATTCTTATATCGATAGCTCTAACTTTATATAAATTATTCCTAGACTCAATTGATGTTGTGTTTGGATAAGGATTTAAAACTTTTCCATTTTTATCTAGTGCAACAAATTCCATATCTTCAACATAGTCTCTAATTAATTCATCATGATAGCATTCAGAACAATCAGCAACCCAACTACCAGTATCTTGACCAATAGCTTGGCTCCAGCTTATTTTAGATTTATATATGCCATATCTTCCGTTTATAATATTCCCATCACTATCAAGACCATCATCTAAAGGTCTTGCAAAATAAGTTAGTTTATATCTTTTATAAGGTTGCGTTTCATCGTTTTGGTCAAAGTCGTCATAAACAATATGAATTTTATCACAGCAAGTATCATTTGGATTATGTTTTGGGGGTGGAGTTGATACAGTATCTTCAATTGAATGTCCAAGTTGATTTGGAATTATTACAATGGGATCATGACTTTCTTTTACGGTAGTTGCACCTCCAATATATTCTAGATAGCTCTCTTTTGGATAATCTGAATCATTATCCCCAAGATAATATTTAAACCCTGCCATCCGTGTATCTCGAATTAATAACTCTATTAAGTCTCTTGAGGATCGACTCACTTTAGCTTTTTCTAATACCTGACCGTATGTTGTGTTTACAATTGAATAAGTTGAATAAATTGCAGCCATCATAATAGATGAAACCACCACTCCAATTAACATTTCAATTAATGTAACTCCCGCTATAGATTTAAAATTTTTTTTAATCATTGTTTAATTTTGTAATCTGTTTGAAAATATAAAAATTTTCTTTTTTTTCCGTTATTAAGTTTCATCTCAACTCTACCTATATACATAGGGTCATCACTCACAGAGTCTAATTTATAATCACAATCATCCCACCTACAAATTTCAAATACTTGTAATTTTTTTACCTCATTAGAGTTGGTGCATTTCAAAAATCGATTTTCTCCAAATATAGTATCCCATTTTGCTTTTTTATTACGAGGCGCATCTACATTCTGTTCATCATAAATATTTTGTTTTGTTTCAGGTAATTTGTCTTCAGAATTGTTTCCACCACAACTTAAATCTGCACTCCAACCAGACTTACTGAGGTATTCTGTAAATGTATCAAGTTCTTCATCTCCTATTTTTGCAATCCCATCACTATTAAAAATAATATTTGGGTTATCAGAATTTACTCCAAAGTAAGAATTTTTACTTCCAATTACATCTTCTGCAATCATTTCTGTTAAAAAATTTGCCTTTGTTCTATCTCCTGAATTATCAATTGACTGAACTGAAAAGTTTGTCATCTGTAAAATTGCAACAAATCCAATTCCAACAATTACAGTTGAAACAAGCGCCTCTAAAATTGAAAGTCCTGAAATATTTTGATTTTTCTTTATCATCTTATTGCTGTTTAACCCACTCACCAGTTATAAGTTCTTCTCCATCTGCATCTAAGTCTCCCCTCCACTTCTCAAATGTAACATTGCCAAATCTTGACCATTCAATTTTATACAAATCTTTATGCACTGTAGTAGGTTCTCCATCGGTATTCAGGTCACACTTTGATCTATCATTGGTTCTTCTACAAATAAATAAACTACTATCCACAAATATTTCGTCTCCAGTTCCAGATTTTAACTTTTCTGCACCACTAAACCATCTCTCATTCTTGCTAAAGCAAACAGCACCATCATCTCCTTCCCAACTTGTTGCAACATTATCTAAAGTAATCTGTCGTACCTCAATATTATCAGCTCCCTGATCTGGATCATCATCCCAATATGTATCACTCGATATATTACATATATTAGCATAATCAGGTTTTTTTGTTGTTTTGTCCCACCAGCTACTATCTATATCATTTAATAAGCTTGCTAGTTTTTGTGGTTTCATTCCTTTAGACGTAACAATTAAACTTCTCTCTGCGTCACCCTCTTCTAATACATGAACTTGAACAAAGGCGTATTGTCCTCTTTGAACTTGTGCATTAATACCTTGGATTAAAGATTTAATTGTAATTGCAGAGTTTCTTGTTTCTCTATCACTCCGCCATTCACTAAATTTTGGGTAACCGATTGCGGATATTATTCCAATAATTACGACAACCACTATCAATTCAAGAAGGTTAAAGCCTTTAATTTTCTCGTCCTGCACTTGCATCTATCTTTCCTGCTTTCACTAAATCCTCTAATGATTTAGTCATTGTGATCATACCATCTTTGACAGCAGTTTGCATGATGCTTGGTATCTGATGAATTTTGGATTCTCTTATTAAGTTTTGAATTGGAGGTGTGCACTTCATCACTTCAAAAGCACCACAACGGCCTTGACCATCTTT